>BFBZ01000310.1_pt1 | contig 54085 bp, 55 predicted proteins | sample 1888401 | NCBI WGS metagenome assembly BFBZ01 (sample SAMD00112614, study PRJDB3348) | symbiont metagenome | host: Chara braunii
ACCGCCTCTTCCGGCGACAGGATGGGCTCGTTGTGGCCGGGGATGGTGCTGACCTGGGCTTCATTGGCCAGCTTCTTGGACGCGATCTTGTCGCCCATGGCCGCGATGCTGTAGTGCTTGGGGCCGATGAAGACGATACCCTCGGCCTCGCAGCGGCGCGCGAAGTCCTCGTTCTCGGACAGGAAGCCGTAGCCCGGGTGCAGCGCCTCGGCGCCGGTCTGCTTGCAGGCGGCAATGATCTTGTCGGCGACGAGATAGCTCTCGCGCGACGGCGCCGGGCCGAGCAGCACGGCCTCGTCGGCCAGCTCGACATGGCGGGCATCCTTGTCGGCCTCGGAGTAGACGGCGACGGTGGCAATGCCCATCTTCTTCGCCGTTGCGATAACCCGGCAGGCGATTTCACCCCGGTTGGCGATCAGGATCTTCTTAAACATTTGCACCTCTAGCGGTCAGGCTTCGCGTGAACCAGCGACGGCTCTCTACATAACGATGAAAAACAAGGGACAGCCCCAGCGTTCCGGCCACGTAGGCCAGCAGGGCCAGGGGCTGCAGGTCGGGCCCGACCACGACCCAGGGCAGGGCCAGCATCAGCACCAATACGATGGGGTGGACCAGGTAGGTGGAGTAGGAAGCGTCGCCCAGTCGGACCAGCCAGCCCAGCGACGGCCTGCCCGCCAGCCAGCCCTCGCACCGGATGACCATCACCACGGCGGCAACTGCAGTCAGCAACCGCAACGGGAAATCGAATCGCCATAGCAGTGGCAGGGGCTTGAAGCCGAGATAGGCGAAGGTCCAGATCGACACGAGCACCGCGAACAGCAGCTCAAGCCGCCAGGATGGCGAACCTGCCGTGCCGCGAGCCTGCATCCACTGCAAGCAGCGGCTGATGAGCAAGCCCGCGACGAAGAACAACAGCAGCGGTGACGCGAGCACTGCGGCCCAGGGGGCATTGACAGGCCAGATCCATGGCAGGGCAACCAGCAGCAAGGCGACCGCCCACATCCAGAATCGTCCCGCCAAGACCAGCATCAAGGTCAGGAACGTGTAGAAGAACATCTCGAAGTTGAGCGACCAGCCGACCGTGAGCACGGGGTACTGACCCATGCTGCTTAGGTGCTTGTGGGGAATGAACAGCGCAGACAGGATCAGGCGCTGCGCGTCCCATTGAGTCCAGCGGTCTTCGGCACGCCCCAGTACGGCAACGCAGACCGCGAACACAACCGTCGCCAGCCAATAGGCCGGCACGATGCGATCGACTCGACGCATCAGGAAGTCTGCAGGTCGCTGCTCGCGCCCGGTCAGCGAGCTGTGCATGATGAAACCGCTGATGACGAAGAACACGTCAACGCCGTAGGGCCCGGCCTCGACGAGCAGCCGCCCCACCAGCGTGGACTTGTCGAACCCGTGGATCAGTTGGTGGTAGTGATGCAGCACGACCAGCCAGGCCGCAAATGCACGCAGCATCTGGAGGCCCGCGAACGACATCGCACCCTGCCTGCTCATTTCGTTTTCGCGAACAGCTTCTTGCGCTGCTCGGTGAAGTTCCACCACGGCTGGGCGGGCCCGCCGTTCATGAAGTCGTGCGCGACCATGAAGGTGTCCAGCACGCAGGGGTCGTGCAGCCGGCCCTGGGCGTCGCGAAGGCGGTCGTAGGTCTCGAAGGGGTCCATGGCCTTCACATGTGCAGGCGTCGGCAGCCCCAGGCCGATCAGGTCGGCCTCCAGGGCCTTGCCGATGTTGGGGATGTCGGTGAGCCGCTTCGCTTCGGCGGCACAGGTTGCCTTGGCCATGGCCGTCAGAGCGGGATGTTGCCGTGCTTGCGCCACGGGTTGTCGAGCTTCTTGTCCTTCAGCATCGCCAGCGAGCGGCAGATGCGCTTGCGCGTCTCGTGGGGCTGGATGACGTCGTCGATGAAGCCGCGGCTGCCGGCCACGAAGGGGTTGGCGAAGCGGGCCTTGTACTCGGCCTCCTTGGCCGCGAGCTTCTCGGGGTCGCCCTTGTCCTCGCGGAAGATGATCTCGACGGCGCCCTTGGCGCCCATCACGGCGATCTCGGCGTTGGGCCAGGCGAAGTTCACGTCGCCGCGCAGATGCTTGGAGGCCATCACGTCGTAGGCGCCTCCATAGGCCTTGCGGGTGATGACGGTGATCTTGGGCACGGTGGCCTCGGCGTAGGCGTACAGCAGCTTGGCGCCGTGCTTGATGATGCCGCCGTATTCCTGGCTGGTGCCGGGCATGAAGCCGGGCACGTCGACGAAGGTGATGACGGGGATGTGGAAGGCGTCGCAGAAGCGCACGAAGCGCGCGGCCTTGATGCTGCTCTTGATGTCCAGGCAGCCGGCCAGCACGAGGGGCTGGTTGGCGACGATGCCGACCGTCTGGCCCTCCATGCGGGCGAAGCCGGTGACGATGTTCTTCGCGTAGTCGGGCTGCAGCTCGAAGAAGTCGCCGTCATCGACGGCCTTGAGGATCAGCTCCTTGATGTCATAGGGCTTGTTCGGGTTGTCGGGCACCAGCGTGTCCAGCGACAGGTCGAGCCGGCCGGCCGGGTCGCCGCTGGGACGCACGGGCGCCTTCTCGCGGTTGGACAGCGGCAGGTAGTTGAAGAAGCGGCGCAGCATCAGCAGCGCCTCGACGTCGTTCTCGAAGGCCAGGTCGGCCACGCCGCTGCGCGTGCTGTGCGTCGTCGCGCCGCCAAGTTCCTCGGCCGTCACTTCCTCGTGCGTCACGGTCTTCACGACCTCGGGGCCGGTGACGAACATATAGCTGCTGTCCTTCACCATGAAGATGAAGTCCGTCATGGCCGGCGAGTAGACCGCGCCGCCGGCGCAGGGGCCCATGATCATGCTGATCTGCGGAATCACGCCCGAGGCCAGCACGTTCTTCTGGAACACGTCGGCATAGCCGCCCAAGCTGGCGACGCCCTCCTGGATGCGCGCGCCGCCCGAGTCGTTCAGGCCGATGACCGGGGCGCCGACCTTCATCGCCTGGTCCATCACCTTGCAGATCTTCTCGGCATGGGCCTCGGACAGCGCGCCACCGAAGACGGTGAAGTCCTGGCTGAAGGCGAAGGCCAGGCGGCCGTTGATCATGCCGTAGCCGGTCACGACGCCATCGCCGGGGATCTTGTTGTCGGCCATGCCGAAGTCGACGCAGCGGTGCTCGACGAACATGTCCCATTCCTCGAAGCTGCCCTCGTCGAACAACAGCTCCAGCCGCTCGCGGGCGGTCAGCTTGCCCTTGGCGTGCTGGGCGGCGATGCGCTTCTCGCCGCCGCCCAGCCGGGCGCGGGCGCGCTTGGCTTCGAGTGCTTGCAGGATGTCGTGCATGGTGGTCGGCTCTCTTCAGAACGGGAAATTGATCTCCACGCCGTTGCCGGCGGGGTCTTGCAGGAAGAACTGGTGCTGGCCGGTCACGGCCGAGCGGGATTCGTGAAAGGCCACGCCCAGCTGGCGCAGCTGCGCGGCGGTGGCCTCGGGGTCGGTGCCGGCAAAGGCGGTGTGGTCGTAGGTCGTCGGCGCGGCCGGGTCCACGGCGCCGCGCCGCGGCTCGTGCGGCGCCTGCTCGGACAGGTGCAGCACCGGGTGGCCGCCCGCATAGAGCCAGTAGCCGGACGTGCCGAAGTTCGGCCGCGGGCCGGGTTCGAGGCCGAGCGCATCGCGGTAGAAATCGCGCAGCACGGCGAGCATCGGAGCAGGCGCGCGCAGGTTGAGGTGATGCAGGCCCGTGATCATGCGACGCTCCCGGCTTGAAAGGCCGCCAGCAGCTGGCGGGCGGCGGTGGAGGCCGGCGTGCGGCCTTCGCGCACGGCGGCCGTGGTGATGTCCAGCTGCGCATGCACGCCGGGATGGGCCATGAAGGCCTGCTTCAGCCCGGACTGGATACGCTCCCACATCCAGGCCAGCGACTGCTCGCGGCGCCTGGCGCCCCAGGCGCCGCTGGCCTCGCGCTCGGTGCGCAGCGCCGTCAGCGCGGCCCACACGGGTTCGATGCCGTCGGACTTCAGCGCGCTGACCTTCATGACGCGCTGCGTGGCATGGGCATGGGTGGGCAGCAGCCGCAGCGCCGACGTGATCTGCGCCTGCGCGCGCATCGCGGCGGCCTGGTCCAGGTCGGCCTTGTTGATGACGACGAGGTCGGCCAGCTCCATGACGCCCTTCTTGATGGCCTGCAGGTCGTCGCCGGCATTGGGCAACTGCAGCAGCAGGTAGAGGTCGGTCATGCCGGCCACGGCGGTTTCGCTCTGGCCCACGCCGACGGTCTCGACGATGACGACGTCGAAGCCCGCCGCCTCGCACAGCAGCAGGGCCTCACGCGTCTTCTCGGCCACACCGCCCAGCGTGCCGCCGCTGGGGCTGGGGCGGATGAAGGCACGCGTGTCCATGGAGAGCTTCTCCATGCGCGTCTTGTCGCCCAGGATGGCGCCGCCGGACACGCTGCTGGAGGGGTCAATCGTCAGCACCGCGACGCGGTGGCCGCGCTCCAGCAGGAAGACGCCCAGGGCCTCGATGAAGGTGCTCTTGCCCACGCCCGGCACGCCGGAGATGCCCAGCCGCAGCGCGCCGCCGGTGGCGGGCATCAGCGCGGTCAACAGCGCGTCGGCCTGCTCGCGGTGGTCGGCCCGGGTGGACTCGATCAGCGTGATGGCCTTGGCCAGCGCGCGGCGGTCGCCGCCCTGCAGCGGCTCAGCGAGGCTCAAGCGGCCTCCCAGCGGTATTCGATGTCGAAGTCCTGTTCCTCGACGGCACGGAAGCCGTGGCGACGATAGAAGTCGTTGGCACGGCTGTCGCGCAACGCGGCCAGCGTGATCGGCAGACCTCGTGACTTGATCAGGTCGAGCACCCAGGCGCCGACGCCCTGCCCTTGCGCGGCCGGCCGCAGATAGAGGTGGTGCAGACGCAACTCGCCGTCGCGCGGCTCAACAGTGAAATAGCCGACGCGCTCGCCGTCGACGACGAGGTGCTGCATCCACTCGGGCCGGAACTGGCTCTTCAGCCGCGCCCGGGCGACGTCGGGGTTGAAGCGGCCCAGCCGCTCCAGGCTCTCGCGCAGCGCCTCGATGCGCAGGGCCAGCATGGCCTCGAAGTCCTCGTCGGCAACGGGCGCCAGCGTCGGCGTCATCAGGCGGTCACTCCAGCCAGTTGCGCCTTGATGGACTCCAGCACGCTCTTGGCGCTGGCCGGGATGGGCGTGCCCGGGCCATAGATGCCCTTGACGCCGGCCTCGTACAGGAAGTCGTAGTCCTGCTGCGGGATGACGCCGCCGACGAAGACGATGATGTCGTCGGCGCCCTGCTTCTTCAGCTCGGCGAGGATGGCCGGCACCAGCGTCTTGTGGCCGGCGGCCAGCGTCGACACGCCCACGGCGTGCACGTCGTTCTCGATGGCCTGGCGGGCGCACTCCTCAGGGGTCTGGAACAACGGGCCGATGTCGACGTCGAAGCCGAGGTCGGCAAACGCGGTGGCGACGACCTTGGCGCCGCGGTCGTGGCCGTCCTGGCCGAGCTTGGCGATCATCACGCGCGGGCGCCGGCCTTGTTCGTCGCCGAATGCGGCGATCTCGCCCTGCAGCTTGGCCCAGCCCTCGGCCGAGTCATAGGCCGCGGCATAGACGCCGCTGACCTTGTGGGTGTCGGCGCGGTGGCGGCCAAAGACGGCTTCCAACGCGTCGGAGATCTCGCCCACCGTCGCGCGCACGCGCACGGCCTGAATGCTGAGGTCCAGCAGGTTGCCCTCGCCGGTCTCGGCCGCCTGGGTCAGCGCGGCCAGCGCCGCCTGGACCGACTCGGCATTGCGCGTGGCCTTGATCTTCTTCAGCCGCTCAATCTGTGCGTCGCGCACCTTGACGTTGTCCACTTCCAGGATCTCGACCGGGTCTTCCTTGGCGAGCTTGTACTTGTTGACGCCGACGATGACGTCGGCGCCGGAGTCGATGCGGGCCTGCTTCTCCGCCGCGCTGGCCTCGATCTTGAGCTTGGCCCAGCCCGAATCCACCGCCTTGATCATGCCGCCCTGGGCGTTCACCTCCTCGATGATGGCCCAGGCCTTGTCGGCCATGTCCTGGGTGAGCTTCTCCATCATGTAGCTGCCGGCCCAGGGGTCGACGACGCTGGTGATGTGGGTCTCTTCCTGGATGATGAGCTGGGTGTTGCGCGCGATGCGGCTGCTGAACTCGGTGGGCAGCGCGATGGCCTCGTCCAGCGAGTTGGTGTGCAGGGATTGCGTGCCGCCGAACACGGCGGCCATGGCCTCGATGGTGGTGCGCACGACGTTGTTGTACGGGTCCTGCTCGGTCAGGCTCCATCCCGAAGTCTGGCAGTGGGTGCGCAGCATCAGGCTCTTGGGCGACGCAGCGCCGAAGTCCTTCATGATGCGGCACCACAGCAGGCGCGCGGCGCGCATCTTGGCGATCTCGAGATAGAAGTTCATCCCGATGGCCCAGAAGAAGGACAGGCGCGGCGCGAAGTCGTCCACGCTCAGGCCCTTGGCCATCGCGGTCCTCACATACTCCTGGCCGTCTGCCAGCGTGAAGGCCAGCTCCAGCGCCTGGTTGGCGCCCGCCTCCTGCATGTGATAGCCCGAGATGGAGATGGAGTTGAACCTGGGGCACTCCCGGGCCGTGTACTCGATGATGTCGCCGACGATGCGCATCGATGGCTCCGGCGGGTAGATATAGGTGTTGCGGACCATGAACTCCTTCAGGATGTCGTTCTGGATGGTCCCCGCCAGCTGCTGCTGGCCCACGCCCTGCTCTTCCGCCGCCACGACATAGCCGGCCAGCACCGGCAGCACGGCACCGTTCATCGTCATCGACACCGAGACCTTGTCCAGCGGGATGCCGTCGAACAGGATCTTCATGTCCTCCACCGAATCGATGGCCACGCCGGCCTTGCCGACGTCGCCCGTCACGCGCGGATGGTCGCTGTCGTAGCCGCGGTGGGTGGCCAGGTCGAAGGCCACCGACACGCCCTGGCCGCCGGCGGCGAGCGCCTTTCTATAAAAGGCATTGCTCTCCTCGGCGGTGGAGAAGCCGGCGTACTGGCGGATGGTCCAGGGCCGCGCGGCATACATCGTCGCCTGCGGGCCGCGCAGGAAGGGTTCGAAGCCGGGCAAGGTGTCGGCATGCGGCAGGCCGGCCGTGTCGGCCGCGGTGTAGAGCGGCTTGACCGTCAGGCCCTCGGGCGTGACCCAGTTCAGCGCAGCCACGTCACCGCCCGGGGCGGACTTGGCTGCTGCCTTGTTCCACTGCTCCAGCGTGGCGGTCTTGAACTCCGGGGCGCCTGCGGCGCGGCTGGCATCCGACATCGAAACTCTCCTGTAACTCGGTCGGCATCTTAGCCGATTCGTCATTCATAATTATAAATTCAGAAGCGCTACACTGAACTGACACCCGCCCCGCCCATGACCGACCGGCACGCCGCCCCACTCGCCTCCACGGCCCTGTACGAGCAGGTGGCCGACCGGCTGCGCCAGCGCATCCTGGGCCGCGAGCTGGAGCCGGGCTCGTGGATCGACGAGCTCAAGCTCTGCGGCGAACTGGGCATCAGCCGCACGCCGCTGCGCGAGGCGCTGAAGGTGCTGGCCGCCGAAGGCCTGGTGACGATGAAGCTGCGCCGCGGCGCCTACGTGACCGAGATGAGCGAGCGCGACGTGCGGGAAGCCTACCAACTGCTGTCGCTGCTCGAAAGTGACGCGGCCGCCGAGGTGGCCAGCCGCGCCACGAACGCCGAGTTGGCCGAACTCGGCCAGTTGCACCGCGAGTTGGAGGACGCCCTCCCCGACCAGGACCGCTTCTTCGCCGCCAACGAGCGCTTCCACCTGCGCGTGCTGGAGATCGACGGCAACCGCTGGCGGCTGCAGATCGTGGGCGATCTGCGCCGGCTGATGAAGCTCAACCGCCACCATTCGCTGTTCCGCGAGGGCCGGCTGGCGGAATCGCTGGACGAGCACCGGGCCATCGTCGCCGCGCTGCTGGCGCGCGACGCCCAGGCCTGCCGCAGCCTCGTCAGCGCCCATTTCCGCAACGGCCTGAGCGCCACCCAGGCTGCCGCCTGAAGGAATCGGGACAGGTCGTGAACCGCCGCCGACAGGGCTTGCCCATCGAAGCCAGGAGCGGCTGGCAGCCGCCCCCGGCCTTCGCTCAGCCCAGGTAATCGCTCTTGCCCAGCGGCACGCCGGCATGGCGCAACAGCGCGTAAGTGGTGGTGGCGTGGAAATAGAAGTTGGGCTGGGCGAAATGCGTCAGATAGCTCAGCCCGTCGAACTTCAGCGCCTCGCCCGAGCGGCGCGGGATCGTGATCTCGCGGTCCTCGCTGCCCTCGAAGGCCGCCGCCGGCACCGACAGCACATAGTCGCGCGTCTTGCGGATGCGCTCGGCCAGTTCGGCCAGCGTCGCCTCGTCGTCCTCGTACTTCGGGATCTCCTGGCCGGCCAGGCGGGCCACGCAGCCCTTGGCCGCGTCGCTGGCGATCTGGATCTGCTTCGTGAACGGCAGCATGTCGGGCGCCAGACGCAGGCCCAGGTAGTTGTCGGCCGGGAACTTGCGCGCCTCGGCATGGGCCTTGGCGGCTTCCAGCCAGCTCAGCATGTTGCCCAGCATCTTCGCGAAGGCGGGAACGCTCGCGGCATGCATCGAGATCTTCGTCATCGGGGGTCTCCTTTGCGGGAAAACTATCGTAGCCAGCACGGCCGACGCTTGCCGCACGGCGGGGCAAAATGCCCCGAGCCATGAACGTGATCATTCTTGACGACTACCAGGACGCCGTCCGAAAACTGCGCTGCGCAGCCAAGCTGGAGCCCCTGAACGCCAAGGTGTTCACCAACACGGTGAAGGGCATCGGGCAACTCTCCGTGCGGCTGCGCGACGCCGAGGTGCTGGTGCTGATCCGCGAGCGCACCGCCTTCCCGCGCCAGCTGCTCGAGAAGCTGCCCAAGCTCAAGCTCATCTCGCAGACCGGCCGCGTCGGCAGCCACATCGACGTCGAGGCCTGCACGCGACTGGGCATCGCGGTGGCCGAGGGCATGGGCAGCCCGGTCGCGCCGGCCGAACTGACCTGGGCCCTCATCATGGCGTCCATGCGTCGGCTGCCGCAGTACATCGGCAACCTCAAGCACGGCGCCTGGCAGCAGGCGGGGCTGAAGGCGGCCTCCATGCCGGCCAATTTCGGCGTCGGCATGGTGCTCAAGGGCAGGACGCTGGGCATCTGGGGCTACGGCAAGATCGGCCAGCTCGTCGCCGGCTACGGCCGCGCCTTCGGCATGACGGTGCTAGTCTGGGGCAGCGAGTCCTCGCGGCTGAAGGCCGAGGCCGACGGCCACGAGGCCGCGGCCAGCCGCGAGGCCTTCTTCGCCGAGGCCGACGTGCTGAGCGTGCACCTGCGCCTGTGCAACGCGACCCGCGGCATCGTCACGCCCGAAGACCTCGCGCAGATGAAGCCGACCGCGCTGTTCGTGAACACCTCGCGGGCCGAGCTGCTGCAGGAGAACGCGCTGGTGTCCGCGCTGAACCGCGGCCGCCCCGGCATGGCCGCCATCGACGTGTTCGAGAGCGAGCCCATCCTGCAGGGCCACCCGCTGCTGCGGCTGGAGAACGCGGTCTGCACGCCCCATATCGGCTATGTCGAGCAGGACGGTTACGAGCTCTACTTCGACGCCGCCTTCGACAATGTGCTGAACTTCATGCAGTCGCGGCCGACGAACATCGTCAACCCCGAGGCGCTCAAGGTTCTGCGCTGAATGAGCCAGAACCGGCCGCGGTCGCTGACCGAGCTCTTCCTCGCGTTCTCGCGGCTGGCGCTGCAGGGCTTCGGCGGCGTGCTGGCCGTGGCCCAGCGCGAGCTGGTCGAGCGCCTGGGCTGGATGAGCAAGGAGGACTTCGTCGAGACCCTGGCCATCGCCCAGGTGCTGCCGGGGCCCAATATCGTCAACCTGTCGATGATGATCGGCGACCGCTTCTTCGGGCTGCGCGGCGCCGTCGTCGCGCTGGCCGGCATGCTGGGCGTGCCCTCGGTCATCGTGCTCGGCATGGCCGCCATCTACGGCCAGGTCGCCGGCCACCCCGTCGCCGCGGACGCGCTGCGCGGCATGGGCGCGGTGTCGGCCGGGCTCATCCTGGCCACCGGCCTCAAGCTGCTGCCGGCGCTGAAGAAGAGCCCGCTCGGGCGCCCGCTGGCCCTGGGCCTGGCCCTGCTGGCCTTCGCGCTGATCGGCCTGCTGCGCTGGCCGCTGATCGACGTCCTCGCGCTGCTGGGCGGCAGCGGCATGCTCGTCGCCTGGTGGAGGCTCAGGCAGTGAGCACGCCCGTCGACCTCTCCAGCCTCTTCCTGCATTTCCTGACGCTGTCGCTGCTGGCCATCGGCGGCGGCATCACGACGGTGCCGGAGATGCACCGCTACCTCGTCGACAGGACGGGCTGGCTGACCGACACCTCCTTCACCTCGTCCATCGCGCTGGCCCAGGCCGCGCCGGGGCCCAACATCCTCTTCGTCGCGGTGCTGGGCTGGAACGTCGCCGGCCTGCCGGGGGCCGCCGCGTCCATGGCCGGCATGATGCTGCCGTCCAGCGTGCTGACGCTGACCGCCACGCGCTGGGCGCGCGCCAACCGCGAGCATGTCGTGCTGCGCGCCTTCTCGGCCGGCATGACGCCGCTGACGCTGGGCCTCATCATCGCGACCGGCTGGCTGCTGGCCCTGCCCTTCCTGAAGGTCGACGCGCACCGCTGGGGCACGCTGGCACTGATGGCCGCGACGGTGCTGCTGACGCTGAAGACGCGCCTGGGCCTGGTCTGGATGGTGCTGGCCGGCGGCCTGCTGGGCGCGCTCGGCCTGGTCTGAGAAGCGCGTCGGGCGGTTCAGGCCGCGGCGGAACGCAGCGCCGCCGGCGGCCGCCCCAGCAGGCGCAGAAAGGCGCGCCGCATGCGCTCGGTGTTGCCGAAGCCGCAGTCCACGGCCACGCGCAGCACCGACGCCGCCCCCTGCTCCAGCGCCGCCCGCGCCGCCTCCACCCGCAGGCGTTCCACGGCCTGGGCGGGCGTCGCGCCCGTCTCGGCCCGGAAGCAGCGCGCGAAGTGGCGCGGGCTCATGCAGGCGAGTGCGGCCAGCGCCTCCACGCCGAGGTCCTGCCGCAGGTCGCGGCGCACCTCGTCGAGCAGCGCACCGAAGCGGCCCTCCGGGCGCTGCAGGTCCAGCAGCGGCGAGAACTGCGACTGCCCGCCCGGCCGCCGGCGCTCCACCACCAGTTGCCGGGCGGCCTGCTTCGCCACCTCCTCGCCATGGTCGTGGGCGACGAGGGCCAGGCACAGGTCGATGCCGGCCGTCATGCCGGCGCTGGTCCAGAGCTCGGGCAGTTGCCGCCGCCGCAGGGCCGGCTCGCGCACATAGATGCGGTCGGGCTGCAGGCGCACGGCGGGGAAGTCGGTGGCGAACTGCCGGCTGCGCGACCAGTGCGTCGTGGCCGTGCGCTCGTCCAGCAGGCCGGCCGCCGCCAGCAACAGGCTGCCGCTGCAGATGCTGGCGATGCGCGCCCCCGAGCGGCTGGCCCGCTGCAGCCAGGCGACGAGGCGCGCATCCCGGCAGGCGGCATCGACGCCGTCGCCGCCGATCACCATGACGGTGTCCCCGCCACCCAGCCGGCGCGGCAGGGCCTGCACCGGCCAGGCCACGCCGGCGGAACTGCGCACGGCCGGCGGCGCGCTGGCCACCAGCCGCCAGTCGTAGCTGCCGGGCCGGGCGAGCCGGGCCACCTCGAACACCGCCATCGGGCCGGCCAGGTCGAGCTGCTGGAAGCCCGGGAAGAGCACGAAGACGATGCGGCAGGCCATGCCCCACTATGGCAGGAAAGGTGGGAACTGCGTCCTGGCGGCCAGGCACGCCGCGCCGCACACTGGCCGCCGCATCGACCACAGCGGCACCGCAGCGCCATGACCTCCCCCGGACAAGACCTCCTCACCATCACCCGCCGGCCCGACACCGTGTTCGCCTCGGGCCAGGGCGCCTGGCTGACCGACGAAGGCGGCAAGCGCCACCTGGACCTGGTACAGGGCTGGGCCGTGAACAGCCTGGGCCACAGCCCGGCGCTGATCACCGAGGCCCTGCTGCGGCAGTCGCAGCGGCTGCTGAACCCCAGCCCGGCCTACTACAACCGGCCGCTGCTGGATCTGGCCGCGCGGCTGGTGGGCCTGAGCTGCTTCGACCGCGTCTTCCTCGCCAGCTCGGGCGCCGAGGCCAACGAGGGCGCCGTCAAGCTCGCGCGCCGCTGGGGCAGCCGCATGCGCGGCGGCGCGCACGAGGTCATCGGCTTCGAGCAGGGCTTCCACGGCCGCACGCTGGCCATGATGAGCGCGTCCGGCAAGCCGGGCTGGAGCGAGATCTACCCGCCCATGCCCACCGGCTTCGCGAAGGCCAGGCTCAACGACCTGGCCTCGGTGGAGCGCGCGATGTCGCCGCGCACGGTGGCCGTGATGATCGAGTTCGTGCAGGGCGAGGCCGGCGTCGTGATGGCCGACCCCGGCTTCGTGCGCGAGCTGCGCGCACTGACGGCCGAACGCGGCGTGCTGCTGATCGCCGACGAGGTGCAGACCGGCATCGGCCGCTGCGGAGCAGCCTTCGCCTACGAGCTGTTCGGCATCGAGCCCGACATCATGACCCTGGCCAAAGGCCTGGGCGGCGGCGTGCCGCTGGCGGCGCTGCTGTGCAAGGAGGCCCTCAACTGCTTCCAGCCCGGCGACCAGGGCGGCACCTTCTGCGGCAACCCGCTGATGGCGGCCGTGGGGCTGGCGGTCGTGGACGAGATCTGCCGGGCGGACTTCCTGGCCGGCGTGCGCGAGCGCGCCGCGCAGCTGTCCGCAGGCCTGCGGGCCATCTCGCGCGACCACGCCCTGCAGGGCGAGCGCGGGCTGGGGCTGCTGCGCGCGCTGGTGCTGCCGGCCGACTGCGCCGACCAGGTGGTGGCCGCGGCGCAGGCGCTGGCGCCGGTGGGCCTGCTGCTCAACGCGCCGCGGCCCAACCTGCTGCGCCTGATGCCGGCGCTGAACATCAGCGCCGCCGAGGTGGACGAAGGCCTGGCGCTGCTGCGCCGCGCGCTGGCCGAGGTGCTCGGCTGACGGGCTTTGCGGGCCGAGCGCCGGGCCGCTCCCAAGCCGGCCCGCCTAGGGCGATGCTTGCGGCTCAACGCCGCAAGCATCGCCGCCCCCTCGGGGGGCCGATCAGCTTCGCCCGCGTTCAACGCGGCGAAGCTGGGCGGGGGGCTTCAATTCGTACCGAAGATCTTGTCGCCGGCGTCGCCCAGGCCCGGGATGATGTAGCCGACATCGTTCAGGTGGCTGTCGATGGCGGCCGTCCAGCAGCGCACGTCGGGGTGGGCCTCGATGAGCGCCTTCACGCCCTCGGGCGCGGCCACCAGCACCAGCGCGCGCACGTCCCTACAGCCGCGCGCCTTCAGCAGGTCGACGGTGGCGATCATGCTGCCGGCCGTGGCCAGCATGGGGTCGATGATGAGGGCCGTGCGGGCCTCCAGGTTGCCGACGAACTTGTCGAAGTAGTTCACCGGCTTGAGCGTCTCGTGGTCGCGCGCCAGGCCGACGACCGAGACCTTGGCGTTGGGCAGGATGTCCAGCACGCCATCCAGCATGCCCAGGCCGGCGCGCAGGATGGGCACGACGGTGACCTTCTTGCCGGCGATCTGCTCCACCTCGGCCGGGCCGCTCCAGCACTCGATCGCGACCTTCTCGGTCGGGAAGTCGGCCGTCGCCTCGTAGGCCAGCAGGCGCGCCACCTCGCCGGTCAGCTCGCGGAACTTCTTCGTCGAGATGTCGGCCTCGCGCATCAGGCCGATCTTGTGCTTGACCAGCGGGTGCTTGACTTCGATGACGGCCATGGCGGGCTTCCCAGTTTTTCTGAATAGTCAGAATTATCGGCTGCCGGATGCCGAACGCTGGCGCAGCGCCTCGTACAGGCATACGCCCGACGCGACGGACACGTTCAGGCTCTCGACCGCGCCCGCCATCGGGATGCGCACCAGCTCGTCGCAGGTCTTGGCCGTCAGCTGGCGCATGCCCTCGCCCTCGGCGCCCAGCACCAGGGCCACGGGGCGCTTCAGGTCGATGTCGTAGATGGAGCGCTCGGCGCGGTCGGACGTGCCGACGACCCAGATGTCGCGCTCCTTCAGTTCGCCCAGCGTGCGGGCCAGGTTGGTGACCATCAGATAGGGCACCGTCTCGGCCGCGCCGCTGGCCACCTTGGCCACCGTCGCGTTCAGGCCCACGGCGCGATCCTTGGGCGCGACGACGGCATGGGCGCCGGCGCCATCGGCCACGCGCAGGCAGGCGCCGAGGTTGTGCGGGTCGGTCACGCCGTCCAGCACCAGCACCAGCGGCGGGCCTTCCACGGCGTCGAGCACGTCGTCCAGCGAATGCGGCTGCGCGATGGCCGCCACGCGGGCGACGACGCCCTGGTGGCGCGGGCTGCCGGCCAGCTGGCTCAGGCGCTCGTCGCTGCTCTCCACCAGCTTGGCTCCGGCCTCCTTCGCACGCTCGATGAAGGCGCGCATGCGCTGGTCGCGCCGGGCCGGGTCGAAATGGACCTCGGCGACGGAGCCGGGGTGGGTCTTGAGGCGGACGGTGACGGCATGGAAGCCGAACAGGACGGACTTGGCGGAACTCATGCCGTCATTGTCCGCGCATCCCGCCGTGCAGCAGTTGCGCGGCCATCAGCAGGCCGATCAGCACGGGCTGGTGGAGCATGTAGAAGCTCAGCGACCAGCGCCCCAGCACGGCCAGCGGGCGCGGCGCCGCGCCGGCCCACAGCCCCGGCCGCGCGCGCGTGGCGACGAAGCCCAGCAGCATCAGGCCCAGCCAGGGCAGCACCGGCACATAGTCCTCGGTGATGGGCTTGTGCGTGACCAGGCCCACCCAGTTCGCCCAGCGCGTGTCGAAGAAGGGCAGCTGCACGAAGCGCGGCGCCGCGATGGCCAGAGCCGCGAGCCCCAGCAGCGCCACGTTCGGCAGCCTCGCCAGGCCCAGGCGCAGCATCAGCAGCATCAGCGCGATGCCATGCAGCACACCGAAGCTGATCCAGCTGCCCGGGAACATGACCCACGAGCCCAGTGACACCAGCACCGCGCAGCCGGCCACCTGGCCCCAGCGCTTCCAGAACCGTCCGCTGCCTTGCCCCCCCAGCACCGCGAAGGCCTGGCCGCCGCCGGCGCAGAACAGGAAGAGGCTGACGATGCAGACGCGCTGCCAGGTCCAGACCGGGTCGCGGTAGAAGTCCTGGCGAATCCAGCCGAAGTGGTTCAGGTCGAAGCTGAAATGGAAGGCCGCCATCCAGACGATGGCGGCGCCGCGCAGCGCGTCGAGGCGGTCGGAACGGGAAGACGGTGCGGCGGCCTCGGGCATGGCTAGGGAGTCGGCGTGGACGCCGGATTCTGGCCCCTGCGCGCCCACTCCTGTTGCGCGCGCAGCCTCTCGTCGGCGATGCGGCGGCGCGCGATGCGGTCGCCCTCGTCCGGGTCGGCCGCGCTGTGCATGGCCTCGGCGCGCAGGCGGGCGTCGCGGCGGTCGCGGTCGCCGTTGTTGGACTGCGTAGCCTGGGCCGCGCGGCTCACGGCCCAGTCGGACTCGCTGTAGCGCCCCTGCCCCTTGCGGCACTGCCAGGCGCGGCGCAGCTCGTCCTGCATGAACTGGCGCTCCGCGTCGCCCAGCGTCGTCGAGTTGCCGCGCGTCTGCATGTCGCGGATCTCCGCGTCGCCCGGGCAGGCATTGGCCGCGGGCGCATTCGGCGCCGACCCGGCCGATGCAGGCGCCAGCGCCGCGCGCACCGCCTCGGGCGCGAGGCCGCCTGCCACATTGGGCTGCAGCCGGCGCGCGGGCAGCGGCTGGCCGGCGGCCTCGCAGGGCCGGTCGCTGTAGCGCACCTGGCCGGCCACCTCGCATTTCCAGACCGGCTGCGCCCCCACGCCCGACAGGCCGCAGGCCATCCCCAAACCCAGAACCCAATGCACGACCTTCATGCGCCACCCCTTTCAAGCCGATGCGATCGGAGGCTAACGCAGCAACCGGGCGCCAGGCCGACAGCGCCGCCGAATTCGGCACGAGCGCAGCCGCTTGACGCCATAAGATGGGCCGGCGCCGCCGTGGCGCCAATCATGGAAAGCGTGTGGACATGAAGGCATTGCTGATCTCGACCCTCCTCGCCGCCTCGATGCCGCTGATGGCACTGGCGGCCCCCCCGGCCGACGCACCGGCCGGCACCACCGGGCTGTGCAAGGACGGCAGCTACTACAGCGGCGCCAAGAAGGGCGCCTGCCGCGGACACAAGGGCGTGAAGGACTGGTATGGCGACGCCGCGGCACCGGCGCCTGCGACCGCCCCCGCGACCGCACCGGCTGCCAAGCCCGTCGCCGCCGCGCCGGCACCTGCCCCGGCCACGGCAGCGGCGCCCGCCAAGACCGGCAAGCCCCAGCCCCCGCAGCCGGCCGCCACGGCCGCGCCCGGCGGCGGCCCCGGCCTGGTCTGGGCCAACGAGAAGACCAAGGTCTACCACTGCGAAGGCGACCGCTGGTACGGCAAGACCAAGGAAGGCGAATACATGAAGGAAGCCGACGCCAAGGCCAAGGGCTTCAAGGGCCCGCGCGGCAAGGACTGCAAGGCATAAATCCGCCCGCCCCCTGCGGCCTGACGGCCGCCCCCTCAAGGGGCTGAGCCCGGACACAAACAGTCCTGAGGACTGTTTGTGCCTGGCGAGGGCCAAGGCCTCTGGCCTTGGCAACTCCCGACGGCCCGGCAAAGCCGGTTCCGTGGGAGTCGCTGGATGAAGCGGCGCCGCAGGGCGCCGTTGCTTTATTCACCATGTTGATCAAGCCTCTGTTTCTTGCCCCGCTGCTCGCCGCGACGCTGGCCTGGGCTGCCCCCGCCGTCCAGCCCCGCGCCATCGCGCCCCGTGCCGCGCTCGACGCCGAGGAGCTGAACAACATCGGCGTCTTCAAGCGCGTGTCGCCCTCGGTCGTTCACATCACGACGCTGGCCGTGCAGCGCGACTTCTTCTCGCTGCGCACCAGCGAGCAGCCGCGCGGCACGGGCACCGGCTTCGTCTGGGACGAGGCCGGCCACATCGTCACCAACTTCCACGTCATCCAGGACGGCGACCGCGCCACCGTCACGCTGGCCGACCAGAGCAGCTACCCGGCCCGGCTCGTCGGCGCCTTCCCCGACCGTGACATCGCCGTGCTGCGCATCGAGGCGCCGCGCGACAAGCTGCCCGCTATTCCAGTCGGCAGCAGCCGCGAGCTGCAGGTGGGCCAGAAGGTCTATGCCATCGGCAACCCCTTCGGCCTGGACCAGACCTTGACGACCGGCATCGTGTCGGCGCTGAACCGCGAGATCGAGTCCGTCACGCGCCGCACGATCAAGGGTGCGATCCAGACGGACGCCGCCATCAACCCTGGAAACTCAGGCGGGCCGCTGCTGGATTCGGCCGGCCGCCTCATCGGCGTCAACACGGCGATCTACAGCCCAAGCGGCGCGAGCGCGGGCATCGGCTTCGCAATCCCTGTCGACGAGGTCAACCGCATCGTGCCGCGGCTCATCCGCGACGGCCGCTTCATCCGCCCGGCGCTGGGCGTGACGTCCGGCCCAGCCCAACTGTCGCAGGCGCTGGGGGCGCCCAAGGGCGTGCTGCTCGTCAACGTGGCGGCCGGCAGCCCTGCCGCCGCGGCCGGCCTCAAGCCCTATGGCCGCGACCACAGTGGGCACATCGTGCAGGGCGACGTCATCACGGCCGTCGACGGGCAGGCGGTGGCGGACCTGGACGACCTGCTGTCGCTGCTGGAGACGCGGCAGATCGGGGACAGGGTGACGTTGACGGTGTGGCGGGCAGGGCAGACACGGAAGGTGACGGCAACGTTGGGCAGTTCCGACTGAGGCTGGATCAACGGGGGATACATGACTCGAATCGACAGGCTCACAAGAATGGTCGCTGTGTTCGATCAATTCCACGGCGCAATCGAGGTGCTGGAAGATCCGGTAGCAAAAAGACTTGTGGCAAATTGGGCTGACGTTCGAGGCAACTACGTCGCCCCCACTGAAGCCCCTCGCTCAGCGCTCGCGGCGGGCATGGAACAGGGTCTTCGTGAGACGCCGATGCTGCTAGGGTCGATGCGCCTTGAAGCGAGAAAGGCTGCAAATGAAGCTCTCGGTGCCGCGATTGCAGCGCACTACCCCGAGTTCTTGGTCAAGGACGCGGCGCAGCTCGAAAAGATCAGACTACGCGGCTCCATCCGTGGCGAACGCGAGTTCCACCTCGTCCGCCACCGCATCGACATCTTGGAAGCCGAACCAGGCTGGAAAGAAGACCTACTTCAGCTATACGAGCTGCTAGATAGATTCGAAGCGCGCGGCAAATAGTCTCCCAACTCGTAAAGTAGCGCCCCCCACCCGGCCGCCGCGCTGGGCTCATTCGACAGACCGACAGACAGGACACCCCATGGGCGCCCAATGGAAAGCCAAGCACAAAGACATCGCGGCCAATGCCAAGGGCAAGCTGTTCGGCAAGCTGGCCAAGGACATCATGATCGCGGCGCGCAACGGCGCTGACCCCAAGGACAACGCCAGGCTGCGCATGGCCGTGGAGGCGGCGCGCAAGGTGTCCATGCCCAAGGACACGCTGGACCGCGCCATCAAGAAGGGCGCCGGGCTGACCGGGGAGACCGTGCACTTCGATCAGGTCATCTACGAGGGCTTTGCGCCGCACCGCGTGCCGGTCATGGTGGAGGTGCTGACCGACAACACCAACCGCGCCGCGTCCGACATGCGCGTGCTGTTCCGCAAGGGCCAGCAGGGCACGCCGGGCTCGGTGAGCTGGGATTTCGACCATCTCGGCCTGATCGAAGCCGAACCCGCCACGCCGGGGGCGGACGCCGACACGGCCGCCATCGAGGCCGGCGCGCAGGACCTGCTGCCCGCCGACGAAGACGGCGTGACGGTCTTCCTGACCGACCCGACCGACCTCGACCTCGTGGCCCGTGCCCTGCCGGCACAGGGCTTCACGGTGCTGAGCGCCAAGCTGGGCTACCGGCCCAAGAACCCCATCGACCCGGCGAGCCTGAGCGCCGAACAACTGGAAGAGGTGGAGAGCTTCCTCGCCGCGATGGACGACAACGACGACGTGCAGCACGTCTACGCCGGCCTCGCCGGCTGACCGCGCTCAGCCGGCGCATTGCGTCAGCAGCCACTGCTCGAAGGCCTTGACCGCCGGCCGTGACTTGGCCGCCGGGTCGACGATGAGCCGATACGCCCGCGCCGACGCGATGCCGGCATCGAAGGGCGTGACGAGCTGGCCGCTGGCCAGCAGCGCATCCACCAGCGGCCGCCGGCCCAGCGCCACGCCCTGCCCCGCCACGGCGGCGGCGATCGCCTCCGAATAGCTCGAAAAACTCAGCCGCGCCACCGGCCGCAGGTCGGCCAGGCCCCAGGCGCTCAGCCAGGGCTCCCATTCGGCCGGCATGCCGGCGCTGTCGTCGTCCATGGCCAGGTGCAGCAGCGTGTGCCGGGCCAGGTCGGCCGGCTCGCGCAGCGGCAGCGCCAGCTCATCGACCAGGCGCGGGCTGCAGACCGGCAGCATGGACTCGGCGAACAGCTGCGTCCCCAAGGCCGTGCCGACCGGGCTGTAGCGGATGGCGAGGTCGAAGCCCTCGCTGGCCAGGTTGCGGTTGCCCAGGCCGGCGTCCAGCCGCACGTCGATGCCCGGGTGGGCGCGCGTGAAGGCCGTCAAGCGCGGGATCAGCCAGAGCGACGCAAAACCCGGCGTCGTCGTCAGCGCCAGCAGCTGGCGTTGGTGCGGCTCGCGCACGGTACGCACGGCGACGCGCAGCGTGTTCAACGCGGCGGCGCAGGCGGCATGCAGGCGCTGGCCGTCCTCGGTCAGCGCGAGCGCGCGGTGGCGGCGCTCGAACAGCGTGACGCCCAGCGCCTCCTCCAGCGCCCGCATCTGCCGGCTCATGGCCGACTGCGTGACAAAGCGCTCCTCGGCCGCCTGCGTGAAGCTCAAGTGGCGCGCCGCCGCCTCGAAGGCGGCCAGCAGCTGCAGCGGCGGGAGACGGTCTAGCGGCTTGTCTTGCATGAGTTGGAGGAATGCGAAGCCTTCCGAATCATCGTTTGTCGGTAGATGGCGCGGCGCTCACTATCCGCGCCAGACGGCCACGATGCAAGCATCCCAACCCGGCATGCAGCGCCGCCCAAGGAGCACACGATGCCCAATGCCACCACCCGCCTGCTGCTGCAACGCGGCCAGGCCTCCCGCCTCGCCAATGCCCGCGCCACCCGCCTGACCAGCGCGGCCGGCACGCTGTGGATCACGATCGACCACGACGCGCGGGACATCATCCTGGAGCCCGGCCAGGGCTTCAGCGTGCAGACCGGCGAGCCGGTCACCGTCAGCGCGCTGAGCGGGCCGGCGGTGCTGGACCTGCAGCCGCTGGAGGCCAGGCCGTGAACGCCGCACTGGCAACCACGGTCGCCGTCGAGCACTGGCCCCTGCCGGGCGGCCGCAGCGTCCGCCTGCGCGCCCTCGGCCCGGGCGACGCCGGTGCGGAGAAGGCCTTCTTCAACGGCCTGTCGCCGGGCTCGCGCCAACAGCGCTTCCATTTCGGCCTGCGCGAGCTCAGCCCCGCGCTGCTGCGGCTGCTGATCGACGTGGACCAGCGCCTGCACCGCGCCTGGGTCGTGGAGACCGGGGATGCCGGATCGCCCGCCGTCATTGCCGACGCCCGCTATGTCTGCGATCCCGAGCGGCCCACGGTGGCCGAGTTCGCGCTGGCCGTGGCCGACGACTGGCAGGGCCGCGGCCTGGGCCGCCGGCTGCTCGCCCACCTGATCGCGCAGGCGCGCCGCCAGGGCCTGCGGCAGCTGTTCGGCGACGTGCTGGCCGAGAACCGCCGCATGCTGGGGCTGATGCGCGAGTTCGGCATGCGGCTGCAGGCCCACGCGGATGGCGCCGGGCTGGTGCGCGCGGTGCTGGCGCTGGATGGGGCGGCAGACTGATCCGGCGATTGCGGACATCGACCCGCCCCTCATGAGCGGCAAACCCTTGTCACGCATCTGATTTCCGGCATCGATTCAGGACAGAATTCAGGCCAAGCCTCCTGAATCCATGCCCGCCGGCGCGCGGCCGACCTCGCATGAAACGCCTGCTCCTCGCCCTGCTGCTGCCCACCCTGGGCATCGTCCTCCTCAGCCTGGCCGCCGGCGAATGGCTGACCCGCCCGGCCCGCGCCCTGCTCGGCCCGCCGCCAGCAGACCTGGTCGGCCAGGCCGTGCACATCCGCGTCGGCGATGCCGGGCAGGCCAGCGGCTGGTTCCTGCCCGGGCGGGCCGGCGAAGGCGCAGTGCTGCTGCTGCATGGCGTGCGCGGCAACCGGCTGCAGATGCTGGAGCGCGCCCGCTGGCTACAGCGCGAGGGCCTGGCCAGCCTGCTGATCGACCTGCCCTCGCATGGCGAGAGCAGCGGCGACCGCATCAGCTTCGGCCGCCGCGAGGCTGCCGGCGTGGATGCCGCGCTGGGTTGGCTGCGCACCCAGCTGCCGGGCGAGCGGCTGGGCGCCATCGGCGTGTCGCTGGGCGGCGCGTCGCTGCTGTTCGCGCAGCGCCGGCCCGAGCTGAATGCCGTGGTGCTGGAGTCGGTCTACCCCACCATCGTCGACGCCGTGCGGGACCGGCTGACCACGCGCCTCGGCCCGGCCGGGGCCTGGCTGGCGCCGCTGCTGCTCGTGCAGCTGCCGCTGCGCCTGGGCCTGGACGTGGAACAGCTGCGGCCCATCGATGCCGTCGCCAGCGTGCGCGCGCCGCTGCTGATCGCCGCCGGCACCGAAGACCGCAGCACGCGCTGGCCCGAGACCGAGGCCCTCTACGCCGCCGCGCCGGCGCCCAAAACGCTGTGGCCCGTGCCCGGCGCCGGCCATGTGGACCTGCATGCCTTCGCCACCCCGGCCTACGAGGCCAGGCTGGGCCCCTGGCTGCATGCACGGCTGCGCATGCCCCCGCGCTGACGGGGCCAAGCGCGGGCCGGCAAGATGACGGCCATGACCACCCTGACCCCGCTCTCCATCCTGGACCTGGCGCCCGTCGTCGAAGGCGCGACGACCCGCGACGCGCTGCTCAACAGCCTGGACCTCGTGCGCCTGGCCGACGAGCTGGGCTACCAGCGCTACTGGGTGGCCGAACACCACAACATGGAAGGCGTGGCCAGCTCTGCCACCGCGGTGCTGATCGGCCAGCTCGCGGCCGCGTCGCGGCACATCCGCGTCGGCGCGGGCGGCATCATGCTGCCCAACCACGCGCCGCTGACCATCGCCGAGCAGTTCGGCACGCTGGCCGAGCTCTTTCCCGGCCGCATCGACCTGGGCCTGGGCCGCGCGCCGGGCACGGACCGGCCGACGATGCGCGCGCTGCGCCGCAGCCTGGAAAGCAGCGGCGAGGACGCCTTCCCCAACGACGTGCTGGAACTGCAGGCCTACCTCGCGCCGGTGGCCGAGGACGCCGTCGTGCGCGCGGTGCCGGGCCAGGGCACCGAGGTGCCGATCTGGCTGCTCGGCTCCAGCCTGTACTCGGCGCAGCTCGCGGCCTACCTGGGCCTGCCCTTCGCGTTCGCGTCGCACTTCGCGCCGGAGCTGCTGATGCAGGCCCTGCAGGTCTACCGCACGACCTACCGCCCCAGCCCGCGGCACGCCAAGCCGCATGCGATGGTGGGGCTCAACATCGTCGTCGCGCCGACCGACGAGGAGGCGCGCTTCCTGTTCACGTCGGCCCAGCAGCGCTTCCTGGGCATGGTGCGCGGCCGGCGCGGCAAGCTGCCGCCGCCCGTGCCCGGCATGGACGCGCTGTGGACGCCCGCCGAAGCGGCGCAGGTGGCGCGCATGCTCAGCGAATCCATCGTCGGCTCGCCCGACACCGTGCGCGCCGGCCTGGCCGCGACGCGCGAACGCACACAGGCCGACGAACTCATCGTCGCCTGCGCGGTGCATGACCACGCGGCGCGCCGGCGCAGCTACGAGCTGCTGGCTGCGCTCGATCAGGGCTGAGCGGCACGGGCGGCCCCTATCATCGACCGATGCCCCCACGCCGCCCTGCCCCGCCGCCCGAACTCAGCGAGCCCGCGATCCGCGTGATGCGGCGCTTCCGCCTCGTCTTCAACACGGTGAAGACGCATTTCCAGCAGGTCGAGAAGCTGGCCGGCATCGGCGGCGCGCAGCTGTGGGCGCTCAGCCTCATCGACGCGCAGCCGGGCCTGGGCACGAGCGAGCTGGCACGCGCGATGGACGTGCACCAGTCGACCGCAAGCAACCTCGTGCGCACGCTGGTGGCGCGCGGCTTCGTGCAGGCCGACAAGGGCGGCCAGGATCGCCGCGCCGTGCAGCTGACGCTGCGGCCCGAGGCCCGCGCCGTGCTGGACAAGGCACCCATGCCGCTGAGCGGCGTGCTACCCCAGGCACTGGCCTCGCTGGACGCCGACACGCTGGCCCGGCTGGACGAGGATCTGGCGCAGCTGATCGCCGTGCTGGACGGCGACGTGCGCGCCGCCAAGATCCCGCTCGGCCAGTAGGTCGGGCCTCGGTCGGGCTCATGCCCGACGGCTTGCCGGCCGCCGGGCCTTCGTCCCGCGTCGGACAGTCCGCAGGGACTGTCCTCGGTCAGACTCATGCCCGACGGCTTGCAGGCCGCCGGGCCTTCGTCCCGCGTCGGACAGTCCGCAGGGACTGTCCTCGGTCGGGACTCAGTGCTGCGGATAGGCGATGTCGGCGCGGCGGTTCTGCGCCCAGGCGGCTTCGTCGTGGCCGCTGGCCTTGGGGTGTTCCTTGCCCCAGCTGATGGCTTCCATCTGGCCGTCGCGCACGCCATAGGTCTTCAGCGCCTTGACGACGGCCTCGGCACGCTTCTGCCCCAGGGCCAGGTTGTACTCGGCGCTGCCGCGCTCGTCGGCATTGCCTTCGACCTTGACGGCCAGCTGGGCATTCTTGACGAGATAGGCGCCATGGCGCTGCAGCATCGCGTCGTAGTCGGTCTTGACGGCGAAGTTGTCGAAGTCGAAGTAGACGCTGCGCTCGGTGGAGATCAGGCTCCTGGGGTCGAGATGGGCGGGCAGCTCGACGGCGGCGACCTTGGGCGCGGGCGCCGGGGCCGGCGCAACGGGTGCGGGGGCCGGGGCCACGGGGGCAGGAGCCGGCGCAGGCGGCGGCACGACGGGCGTGCTGCTGCAACCGGCCAGCACCAGACCCAGGGCCAGGATCGCGCCCGGCGTCGAATTCATCAGCTTCATGGATGGAGTCCTCAAAGGCGCAGGAATCGCGCCCAGGACCGCCATGATAGCCAAATACTTTTGTGCAAATCTATATCAACGCGTACGCGGAGCCGCGCAGCTCGCGGCATCCGTCACTTGATGCGCTGCTTCTCGAGCTTGCGCGCCAGCGTGCGCCGGTGCATCCCTAAGCGCCGCGCGGTCTCGCTGATGTTGAAGTCGGTCTCGGCCAGCACTTCGTGGATGCGCTCCCACTCCAGCGTCTTGATGGAGGCGGTCTGGCGCTCCGTCACCTCGACCTCGGCATCGCCCTGGCGGCGCGCGAAGGCGGCCTCGATGTCGTCGGTGTTGGCCGGCTTGGCGAGGTAGTGGCAAGCGCCGAGCTTGATGGCCTCGACGGCGGTGGCGATGCTGGCGTAACCGGTCAGCACGACGATCAGCACCTCCGGGTCCCAGGCCGCCAGATTCTGCACGCAGGCCAGGCCCGACGCCCCCGCGGCGAGCTTCAGGTCGACGACGGCATGGCCGAGCTCCTCGTCCTCGGGCAGCGCGTCGAGCAGGTGCTTCATGTCGTCCAGCCCCGTGGCGCGGACGACGCGCCAGCCGCGGCGCTCGAAGGAGCGGGTCAGCGTGCGGGCGAAGCTGTCGTCGTCCTCGACGATGAGCAGCAGGCGGTCTTCTTCAGGAACGGTGGGCATGGCTCGGTGATTTTTGCGGCAGCAGCGCGGCCAGGGGCAGCGTGAGGGTCACGGCGGCGCCGCCCTCCTCCCGGTTGCGCGCCTCCAGCCGGCCGCCCAGCGTGCGCGCGACGTTGACGGACAGGAACAGGCCCATGCCGCGGCCGGGCTGGCCCTTGCTGCTCTGGTAGGGCTCGCCGAAATGTTCGAGGCGCTCGGGGGCGAAGCCGGGGCCGTCGTCCAGCACGGTCAGGCTCAACGTGTCTTCGTCGGGGCAGGCGGCGACGAGGCTCAGGCGGGTGCCGGGGGCGGCCTCGGCCGCGTTGTCGAGCAGGTTGGCGATGACCTGCTGCAGCGCGCTGTCCGAGATGATCTCCAGTTCGGGCAGCTCGCCGTCGCGGCGCAGCGCCAGTTCGGCGTTCGGGTGGGCCTGGCGCCAGCTCTCGGCCAGGCCGTCGATGAAGGCCTGCAGCGGGGCGAGCCGCGGGGCTTCGCCGCGCATCTCGCCGGCCGACATCAGGATGCCGGTCACGATGGCCTTGCAGCGCAGGATCTGGCGCTGCATCTCCTCGATCTCTTCGCGCAGCTCGGGCTCGGCGGCGAAGGGCGCCATATGCGCCCAGTCGCCGAGGATGACGGACAGCGTCGCCAGCGGCGTGCCGAGCTCGTGCGCGGCGCCGCTGGCCAGCAGCCCCATGCGCACGATGTGCACCTCCTCGGCGGCGCGCTGGCGCAGCCCGGCCAGCTCGGCGTCACGCTGGCGCAGGTTGCGGTTGATGCGCACGATGAAGACGCTGAGCAGGCCGACGTTGAGCAGGAAGCACAGCAGCAACCCGCCCAGGTAGTTGGGCGACAGCAGCGTCGGCATCTGCGGATCCAGCAGCAACGGCCGGTGCCACTGCATCAGCGCGACGAAGCCGCTCAGCGCGCTCAGCACGACGGCCCACAGATAGGCCGGCCGCAGCAGCACCGAGGCGACGGCGACCTGCAGCAGATAGAGGTAGATGAAGGGGTTGTCGCTGCCGCCGGCCAGGTAGAGCTGGCCGGTCAGCACGCCGACGTCGACGATCAGCGCGATGCACAGCTCCAGCTGCGACACCGGCTGCGACAGCCGGTTGCGCCACAGGCTGAACAGGTTGAAGGCGACGAGGATGCCAAGCAGGCTCAGCATCTCGGCCCAGGGCAGCACGATGCCCAGCGCCGCGTGCACGACGAGCACGGTGGCGAGCTGGCCGCCGACGGCCAGCCAGCGCAACTCGATGAGCTGGCGCAGATTGGCGCGGCCGGCGCGGCGCTCGGGCGCGGCGGCGACCGGTTCGGCGGGGACTGCGAGGTGGTGGTCGGTAGTCAAGGCGAGGTCCGCCGGCGCTCTTCGCGGACCAGATAGCCGGCCGCGGCAGCGGCCATGGCCGCGAGCGCCAGCCAGGTGGCGGCGTAGACGGCGTGATTGTTGTTGAAGTGCAGCACCGTCAGCCCGGGGCGCGGCCAGCGCTGCGGCTGTGCCGGGTCGGCGGACTCGTCGACGAAGAAGGGCGCGACCGGCCCGGCCAGCCGCAACTGCGCTGTTATGCCGGCGACGTCGCGCGAGTACCAGCGGCCTTGCGCCGGCGCGTTGCGGCGCAGCGGGCCGCCGCCGGGCTCGCTCAGACGCAGCAGGCCGGTCAGCTCGACCGGTCCGTCAGGCGGCGCATGCCGCTCGGGCGCGCGCAGCTCGGGCGGCACGAAGCCGCGATTGACCAGCACGAGGCTGCCGTCGTCCAGGCGCAGCGGCGCCATCACCCAATGGCCACCGCCCAGTTCGGTGGTGGCCTGCACCAGCGCCTCGCGCGGCTCGAAGCGACCGTGCAGCCGCAGGCGGCGGTATTCGTCGGGCTTGCCGACGGCAGCCCAGGCCACGGGCGCCGGCGCCGCGACGGGTTCGGCATGGACCTGGCGCTCGACGCGCGCGATCAGGTCTTCCTTCCAGCCCAGGCGCTGGACCTGCCATGCGGCCAGCGTCAGAAAGCCGACGCTAGCCAGCGCCGCAGCGACGATCAGGGCGATCCGTGCGGCGCGATTCATGAAGCTCTCGTCCAGCGCATGGTGTCTTTCGCGGGCCGAGCGCCGGGCCGCTCCCAAGCCGGCCCGCTCTGGCGATGTGCTTGCGGCTCGACGCCGCAAGCATCGCCGTCCCCTTGGGGGACCGACCAGGCTTGCGCGCGTTCAGCGTGGCAAGACTGGGCGAGGGGCCTCATACCCGTTCACGGCATATTGCGCATCGCCGCGGGATCGGGCGTCGGCATCATGTTGGCGTTCATGTGGACCATGACCCAGACCGAGCCGGCCAGCATGATGACGACCAGGGCCACCGTGAACAGCAGGGCCAGCATGGACCAGCCGCCCTCGACCTTGGCGTTCATGTGCAGGAAATAGACCATGTGCACGACCATCTGCACGGCCGCGAAGCCGAGGATGACGAAGCCCGTCATCTTGGGGCTGGGCAGCACCTTGGCCATGACCAGCCAGAACGGAATGGCCGTCAGGATGACCGACAGGATGAAGCCGGTGGCATAGCCCTTGAAGCTGACGTGGAAGCCCCCGTCATCGTGGTGGTCGTCGTGGTGGGCGTGAGCGTGATCGGCAGCCATCACATGGACCCCATCAGATAAACGAAGGTGAAGACGCCGATCCAGACGACGTCCAGGAAGTGCCAGAACATCGACAGGCACATCAGGCGGCGGCGGTTGGCGGCCGTCAGGCCCAGCCTGCCGACCTGGACCATCAGCGTGACCAGCCAGATCGTGCCGAAGGTGACGTGCAGGCCGTGCGTGCCGACCAGCGTGAAGAAGCTGGACAGGAAGGCGCTGCGCTGCGGGCCGGCGCCCTCGTGGATGAGGTGGTGGAACTCGAACAGCTCGATGCCCAGGAAGCCCAGGCCGAACAGGCCCGTGATGGCCAGCCAGGCCAGCACCTGGCCCTTGCGCTTGGACTGCATCGCGATCATCGCGAAGCCGTAGGTGATGGACGAGAACAGCAGCAGCGCGGTGTTGACGGCCACCAGCGGCAGGTCGAACAGGTCGGCGCCCGACGGGCCGGCCGCGTAGTTGCGGCCCAGCACGGCGTAGGTGGCGAACAGCACTGCGAACAGCAGGCAGTCGCTCATCAGGTAGAGCCAGAAGCCCAGCATCGTGCTGCTGGGCGGGTGGTGGGCGCCCGCGTGGTCGTAGTAGACCGGTGCGCCGTTCACATGGGTGGCAATGCTTGCAGACATGTCAGGGCCTCTCCGGCTCAAGCCGCCGAACCGGCAACAGCAGCGAGGGCACGGGTGCGCTCGTCTTCGCTGCGGGTCACGGCATCGGCCGGGATGTGGTAGTCGCGGTCGTAGTTGAAGGTGTGCACGATGGCCGCGATGACGGTGGCGGCGAAGGCCAGGCCGGCGAGCAGCCACATATGCCAGATCAGCGCGAAGCCCATGGCCGTGGCCAGCATGCCGATGACGAAGCCGGCGCCGGTGTTCTTCGGCATGTGGATGGGCACGAAGCCCTTCAGCGGCCGGCCGACGCCGCGCTGCTTCATGTCGTGCCAGGCGTCCAGCTCATGCGTGATGGGCGTGAACGCGAAGTTGTAGTCCGGCGGCGGCGAGGAGGTCGACCACTCGAGCGTGCGCGCGCCCCAGATGTCGCCGGTCGTGTCGGCCAGTTCCTTGCGGCGCCATACGCTGACGGCGATCTGCACCAGGAAGGCGCCGATGCCGCAGGCGATGATGGCGCCACCGATGGCGGCCACGACGAAATAGGGCTGCAGCGACATGTCGTCGAAATGGCTCACACGGCGCGTGATGCCCATCAGGCCCAGGATGTAGAGCGGCGTGAACGCGACCCAGAAGCCGATGAACCAGCACCAGAACGAGACCTTGCCCCAGAAGGCGTCCAGGCGGAAGCCGAAGGCCTTGGGGAACCAGTAGTTGATGCCGGCGAACACGCCGAACACCACGCCGCCGATGATGACGTTGTGGAAGTGGGCGATCAGGAACAGGCTGTTGTGCAGCACGAAGTCGGCCGCTGGCACGGCCAGCAGCACGCCGGTCATGCCGCCGATGACGAAGGTGACCATGAAGCCCACGGTCCACAGCATCGGCACCTCGAACTTGATGCGGCCGCGGAACATCGTGAACAGCCAGTTGAAGATCTTCGCGCCCGTCGGGATCGAGATGATCATCGTCGTGATGCCGAAGAACGAGTTCACGCTGGCGCCCGAGCCCATCGTGAAGAAGTGGTGCAGCCAGACGAGGTAGGACAGGATGGTGATGACGACCGTGGCGTAGACCATGGACGCGTAGCCGAACAGCTTCTTGCGGCTGAAGGTGGACACCACTTCCGAGAAGATGCCGAACACCGGCAGCACCAGGATGTAGACCTCGGGGTGGCCCCAGATCCAGATCAGGTTCACGTAGAGCATCGCGTTGCCGCCGAGGTCGTTCGTGAAGAAGTTGGTGCCGAGATAGCGGTCGGCGGTCAGCAGCGCGAGCGCGGCGGCCAGCACGGGGAAGGTCGCGACGATCAGCACGTTGGTGCACAGCGAGGTCCACGTGAAGACGGGCATCTTCATCATGGTCATGCCGGGCGCGCGCATCTTGATGATGGTCGCGATCAGGTTGATGCCCGACAAAGTCGTACCCACGCCCGCGATCTGCAATGACCAGAGGTAGTAGTCCACCCCCACGTCGGGGCTGGCCATCAGGCCCGACAGCGGCGGATAGGCCAGCCAGCCGGTCTTGGCGAACTCGCCGATGAACAGCGACAGCATGACGAGGACGGCCCCGCCTGCGGTCATCCAGAAGCTGAAGTTGTTCAGGAAGGGGAAGGCCACGTCGCGCGCGCCGATCTGCAGCGGCACGACGTAGTTCATGAAGCCCGTCACCAGCGGCATGGCGACGAAGAAGATCATGATGACGCCGTGGGCCGTGAAGACCTGGTCGTAGTGGTGCGGCGGCAGGAAGCCGGCGTTGTCGCCGAAGGCCATGGCCTGATGGGCGCGCATCATCGCAGCGTCGGCGAAGCCGCGCAGCAGCATCACGACACCGAGCACGATGTACATGATGCCGATCTTCTTGTGGTCGATGCTGGTGATCCAGTCGCGCCACAGCGGGCCCCACAGGCGGAACTTGGTCAGCAGGGCCAGCACGAAGAGGCCGCCCAGCGCGACGGCCGCGAAGGTGCCGACGAGGATGGGCTCGTGGTAGGGGATGGCGTCCCAGCCCAGCCGGCCGAGGATGGGGTGAAGTTGTTCAGCGGACATCGGTCGGACTCAGTTCTTCAGCGACATGGCCGGCGCGGCCTCGGCTGTTTCGACGGGCAGGCCGAGCGGATTCGTCGGCGTGCACAGCGCGGCGACGACGGTGCGCTCGCGGCGGGCGCCGTCGAGGTCGCGCCAGGGGCTGCGCATCGTGCTGGCCACGCCGCCCTTGCCGGCGCCGCCGGCGGCGTCGATGGCCATCATCTGGCTGGAGCACATCTTCTTGCCGTCGACGCAGCGGTCGACGATGGCGCTCCACAGGCCCGGCTCGACGCTGGCGAAGCGGCGGATGGGTTCCTTGGTGCTGGGCTGCTCGAGCTTGAGGTAGTCGGCGCGCGTCAGCGTATTGCCGCCGGCCTTGTTGCCCTCGACCCAGCGCGCGAACTCCTCCTCCGTCAGGCCGTGGAACTTGAAGTGCATGTCCGAGAAGCCGGCGCCGCTGTACTGGGCGGACAGGCCCTCATAGACGCCCGCCTTGTTGATGACCGCGTGCAGCTGGGTCTGCATGCCCGGCATCGCGTAGATCATGCCGGCCAGCTCGGGCACGTAGAAGGTGTTCATCACCGACGTGGACGTGAAGCGGAAATGGATCGGGCGATCCACCGGCGCGGCCATCTCGTTGACGAGGGCGATGCCCTGCTCGGGATAGATGAAGAGCCACTTCCAGTCCATCGCGACCGCGTAGACCTCCAGCGGCTTCACGTCGGCGGCCAGGGGCTTGTCCTCGGCGATGCGGTCCAGCGGGCGGAAGGGGTCGAGCTTGTGCGTGCTGATCCAGGTGATCGCGCCCAGCGCGATGATGATCAGCAGCGGCGCGCCCCAGATGACCAGTTCCAGGCGGGTGGAGTGGTCCCACTCGGGCGCATAGGTCGCCTCCGTGTTGGACTGCCGGTAACGGTAGGCAAAGTACAGCGTCAGAGCGATCACCGGGACGATGATCAGCAGCATCAGCAGCGTGGAGGTGACGATGAGGCTGGCCTGTTGCTGCGCGATGTCGCCGTGGGGCTTCATCACGATCAGGTCGCAGCCGCTGAGCGCGAGGCTGGCCGCGAGGGCGGAGCCCCAGGCCAAGACGCGAGACGGGAGGGTAGGTTTGTGGTACATCCGGACACCTGATTAGTAATGTGCCTCAGCCCCGCCCCGAATCTCGCTGATGCGATGCGGCGAACAGCGTGCCGTGTCGACGATCAGCCGTGCGACGAGGCTGCGCAGATCGAAGCGGCGGTTGAAGCGGTAGGCGAAGGCGGCGAGGKAGGKGTCGGCATGCTGGGCCCAGCCCAGCGAGTGATACGCGCCGTGCAAGCTGGKTTTGAGATTGCCCAGGATCGTGTTCACCCAGGCGAACTGCGGCAGGTCTCGCGGCTTGCGATCACCCACCACGACGGGCAGGTGAATGCAGCCCGCAGCGGCCACGGCCGCAAAGCAGCCCAGGCCGTCGCTGGTGACGCGCGTGCCCGGCGCCAAGTGGGCCTTGGCCCAGCCGCCCACCGACTCCAGCGTGAAGCCTGCCAGACGGTGCAATTTGAGGAAGGCCGGACGGCCCTTGTCGTCCAGCGAGACGGCCGCGACGAACGGCGTCTTGTTCTCGGAGCCGCGGCCCGGCTTGCCCCCGGGGTGCTCGCCACCGAGGTAAGCATCATCGATCTGCACGGCGCCCGAGAGCTGGTGGCAGGCCTCGCGTGCCGCCATGGCGTGGTTGATCTTGTGGTGCAACGCCCAGGCGGTGGGGTAGCTCACACCGAGTTGGCGCTTCAAAGCCAGCGAGGACAGCCCGGTCTTGGCCTGGCTGATGAGGTAGATCGCCAAGAACCACAAACGCAACGGCAACTTGGTGTGCTCCATCAGGCTGCCGGCGGTCAGCGAGGCCTGGTGGCGGCAGCCCTGGCACTGAAAGAGCCGGCGCGCACCATGGCCGACGATGTAGTGCTCGGCGCGATCGCAGCGGGGGCAGCGAAATCCCTCCGGCCAGCGGGCGGCCTTGAGTGCCGCCGCACACTGCTCCTCGCTGCCGAAGCAGGCCATGAATTCAGGCAGCGACATGCCATGCTGGAACTGGATGAAGTTGAACGCCATGGTCTGCACTCCGGGGTGATTCGGAGGTCAGATTACGGGTCGGGTAGCTCATGGCGTGAGCCTGCTGAGGCAGCTTACCAATCAGGTCCGGACAAACGCGCGCGAGGGTTAACGATCTTGCACGGCTCTCGGAAATGTAAGTTGATTGACCCAAATCAACGATTGGACATTTTGTCCTACATGCAGACGGAGGCAAGCCACCATGGCACTCGCTAGCAGTACCCTTTCCGCCCCCCAGTCCGGCCCCGGCGCCGCCCGCTCCGACGAAGACCTGGCCCCCGGCGACATCGCCGTCGGCGTGGTCATCGGCCGGGCGTCGGAATACTTCGACTTCTTCGTCTTCGGCATCGCCTCGGTGCTGGTCTTCCCGCAGGTCTTCTTCCCCTTCGTCGACCGCCTGAGCGGCACGCTCTACGCCTTCCTGATCTTTGCGCTGGCCTTCGTCGTGCGCCCCGTCGGCACCTTGATCGGCATGTCCATCCAGCGCCACTTCGGCCGCTCGACCAAGCTGACCGCCGCCCTCTTCCTGCTCGGCTGCTCCACGGTCGGCATGGGCCTGCTGCCCGGCCATGCCGAGGCCGGCAGCACGGCCATCGTGCTGCTGGCGCTGTGCCGCGTCGGCCAGGGCCTGGCGCTGGGCGGCTCCTGGGACGGCCTGCCCTCGCTGCTGGCCCTGAACGCGCCGCCGCACCGCCGCGGCTGGTACGCGATGCTGGGCCAGCTCGGCGCGCCGCTGGGCTTCAGCGTCGCGTCGGGCGTGTTCCTCTACGTGTTCAGCAGCCTCGAAGCCAAGGACTTCCTGTCCTGGGGCTGGCGCTTCCCGTTCTACACGGCCTTCGCGATCAACGTCGTCGCGCTGTTCGCGCGGCTGCGCCTGGTCGTCACGCACGAGTACGAGAAGCGCATGGAGGAGCATGAGCTTGACCCGGCCTATCTGCGCGAGCTGCTGCCGGCCCAGGGCCAGCACATCGTCATCGGTGCCTTCGCGGCGCTGGCCAGCTACGCCCTCTTCCACCTCGTGACGGTGTTCCCGCTGTCGTGGATCGCACTCTACGGCGACCAGGGCATCGAGGACTTCATGAAGATGGAGCTGCTGGGCGCCTTCTTCGGCGCGGCCGCCATGCCCATGTCGGGCCTGATCGCCGACCAGATCGGCCGGCGCAGCTACCTCGGTGCGCTGGCCGTGGCCATCGGCGTGTTCGCGCTGTTCGCGCCGCTGATGCTGGGCGGCGGCAAGCCCGGCCAGGCGGCCTTCATCCTGGTCGGCTTCGTGCTGCTGGGCCTGTCCTATGGCCAGGCGGCGGGCTCGGTGACGTCCAACTTCCTGCCGCACTTCCGCTACACGGGCGCGGCGCTGACGGCCGACATGGCCTGGCTGCTGGGCGCGGCCTTCGCCCCCGTCGTCGCCCTCTTCCTGTCCTCGCGCTTCGGCCTCGTGTCGCTCAGCCTCTACCTGCTGTCCGGCGTGGTCGGCACGCTGGTGGCGCTGCGGGTCAACAAGAAGCTGCAGGCGGCAGCGGTCGTGCAAGACTGAGCTGACGCCCGCAAACAACAAGGCGGGCCGATGGCCCGTCTTTTCCATGGGCTGAACGACCTCCTCAGCCCAGCGCCTTGCGCGCGTTCTGGAACATCCGCAGCCAGGGGCTGTGCGCGCTCCTGTCGCCCGAGGTCCAGCTCATCAGCACGTTGCGGAACACGCGCTCCGGATGCGGCATCAGCGCGGTGAAGCGGCCGTCGGCCGTTGTCACCGAGGTCAGGCCGCCCGGGCTGCCGTTCGGGTTGAAGGGGTAGGCCTCGGTCGCCTGGCCGTGGTTGTCGACGTAGCGCATGGCCCGGATGACTTGGGCCGCATCGCCCTGGTGTGCGAAGTTCGCAAAACCCTCGCCGTGAGCGACAGCGATGGGCAGGCGGCTGCCGGCCATGCCCTGGAAGAACACGCTGGGCGAATCCAGCACCTCGACCAGCGCGAGGCGGGCCTCGTACTGCTCGCTCTGGTTGCGCGTGAAGCGCGGCCAGGCGTCGGCGCCGGGGATGATCGGCGCCAGCGCGGCCAGCATCTGGCAGCCGTTGCAGACGCCCAGGGCCAGCGTGTCGGGGCGCGAGAAGAAGGCGCGGAACTGTTCGGTCAGCACCGGGTTGAACATGATGCTGCGCGCCCAGCCCTCGCCGGCGCCCAGCGTGTCGCCATAGCTGAAGCCGCCGCAGGCGACGAAGGCCGCGAAGCCGTCCAGCTTGACCGCGCCGGACTGCAGGTCGCTCATGTGAACGTCGAAGCTGTCGAAGCCGCCCAGCGACATCGCATAGGCCATCTCGACATGCGAGTTGACGCCCTGCTCGCGCAGGATGGCGACCTTGGGCCGGGCGCCCGTCACGATCATCGGCGCCTGGGCGGGGTCGAACGTCAGGTGCACATGCAGGCCCGGGTCGTCGGCCTGGCCGGCGGCGGCATGCTCGGCATCGGCACCGGCCGGGTTGTCGCGCAGCCGGGCGATGCGCCAGCTGACCTCGTCCCAGGTCTGCTGCAGCGCCGTCAGGTCGGCGGCTAAGACCTTCTTCGCATCGCGCCAGACCTCCATCTGCCGCGCCGCGTTCGGCTTGCCGACGACATGCGAATGCCGGGACAGGCCGTGTGCGCGCAGCACCTGCATCACCGCATCCCGGTCGGCCGCGCGCACCTGGATCAGCGCGCCCAGCTCTTCGGCGAACAGCGCGCGCAGCGTCAACTCCTCGCGGCGGGCGCCGACCTGGGCGGCCCAGTTCTTGGAGTCGCCCATCTCGGCGCGGCTGTCGCTGATGCCGTCGCCTTCGGTGACCAGCATGTCCACGTTCAGGCTCAGGCCGGTCTGGCCGGCAAAGGCCATCTCGCAGGCCGCCGCCCACAGGCCGCCGTCGGACCGGTCGTGGTAGGCCAGCAGCTTGCCGGTGGTGCGCAGCTCGTTGATGGCATTGACCAGCGAGACCAGCAGTTGCGGGTCGTCCAGGTCCGGCACGTCGGCGCCGAACTGGTTCAGCGTCTGCGCCAGGATGGAGCCGCCCATGCGGTGCCGGCCCTGACCCAGGTCGACGAGGATGGCGCAGGAATCCTCGCGCTGCCATTCCGGCGTCAGCGTGCCGCGCACATCGGCGATGCTGGCGAAGGCGCTGACGATCAGCGACACCGGCGCGGTGACCTGCTTGTCATCCCACTTCGTGCGCATCGACAGGGAGTCCTTGCCCACCGGAATGGAGATGCCCAACGCCGGGCACAGCTCCATGCCGACGGCCTTGACGGTGTCGAACAGGGCTGCGTCCTCACCGGCCTCGCCGCAAGCCGCCATCCAGTTGGCGCTGAGCTTCACGCGCGGCAGCTCGATGGGCGCGGCGAGCAGGTTGGTGATGGCCTCGGCCACGGCCATGCGGCCCGAGGCCGGCGCGTTGACCGATGCCAGCGGCGTGCGCTCGCCCATGCTCATGGCCTCGCCGGCAAAGCCCTTGAAGTCGGCCAGCGTGACGGCACAGTCCGCCACCGGCACCTGCCAGGGGCCGACCATCTGGTCGCGATGGTTGAGGCCGCCCACGGTGCGGTCGCCGATGGTGACGAGGAAGCGCTTGCTGGCCACGGTCGGGTGGCGCAGCACGTCGAAGGCGGCCTGCTCCAGGCGCGCGCCGGTCAGCTCCAGCGTGCCGCCACTGCGGGCCACGCGCTTCACGTCGCGCGTCATCTTGGGCGGCTTGCCCAGCAGCACGTCCATCGGCATGTCGATGGGGTGGCCGGTCACTTCCGCGTCGCCGTCGACGAGCTTCAGCTCGCGCTCCGCGGTCGTCACGCCGACGACGGCGAAGGGGCAGCGCTCGCGCTCGCAGAAGGACTTGAAAAGCTCCAGGCTCTCGGGCGCGATGGCCAGCACATAGCGCTCCTGGCTCTCGTTGCACCAGATTTCCTTGGGCGCCAGGCCGGACTCCTCCAGCGGCACCTTGCGCAGGTCGAAGCGCGCGCCGCGGCCGGCGTCGTTGACCAGTTCGGGGAAGGCATTCGAGATGCCGCCGGCGCCGACGTCATGGATGGCCAGCACCGGGTTCTCGGTGCCGAGGCCCCAGCAGTGGTTGATGACCTCCTGCGCGCGGCGCTCGATCTCGGGGTTGCCGCGCTGCACCGAGTCGAAGTCCAGGTCGGCCGTGTTGGTGCCCGCCGCCATCGACGAGGCCGCGCCGCCGCCCATGCCGATGCGCATGCCGGGGCCGCCGAGCTGGATCAGCAGCGTGCCGGCCGGGAAGGCTATCTTCTCCGTCAGGTCCGAGCGGATGGTGCCCAGGCCGCCGGCGATCATGATGGGCTTGTGATAGCCGCGGCGCACGCCGTCCACGGTCTGCTCGAAGACGCGGAAATAGCCCGCCAGGTTGGGCCGGCCGAACTCGTTGTTGAAGGCCGCGCCGCCGAGCGGCCCGTCGATCATGATCTGCAGCGCACTGGCGATGTGGGCCGGCTTGCCGACCGGGTTGCGCTCCCAGGGCTCGGCGAGGCCCGGCAGATGCAGGTTGGACACCGAGAAGCCCGTCAGGCCCGCCTTGGGCTTGGAGCCGCGGCCGGTCGCGCCTTCGTCGCGGATCTCGCCGCCCGCGCCCGTGGAGGCGCCGGGATGCGGCGAGATGGCCGTCGGGTGGTTGTGGGTCTCCACCTTCATCAGCACCTGGGCCTGCTCGGCGCGCGCCGCATAGGCCGCGCCGGGCTGAGGTGCCGGCATCCAGCGCTCGATGGCATGGCCGTCCATCACGGCGGCGTTGTCCGAGTAGGCGATGACCGTGTGCTGCGGGTGCAGCTTCTCGGTGTTGCGGATCATGCCGAACAGCGAGAGCGGCTGGGCCTCGCCGTCGACGACGAAGCTCGCGTTGAAGATCTTGTGCCGGCAGTGCTCGCTGTTGGCCTGGGCGAACATCATCAGCTCGACGTCGCTGGGGTTGCGGCCGAGCTTCCTGAAATTGGTCTCGAGGTAGTCGATCTCGTCGGCCGACAGGGCCAGGCCGAACTCGACATTGGCCTTTTCCAGCGCGGCGCGGCCAGAGCCCAGCACGTCCACATGGGCCAGCGGCTCGGCCGTGCGCTCGTCGAAGAGATGGGCCGTGTCCTCGCGCCTGAAGCAGACCGACTCGGTCATGCGGTCGTGCAGCAGCACGGCGCAGGCGTTCAACTCGTCGGCGCTCAGCGGCTTGGCGCCGCCGAGCAGGCCGCTCCTGGTCGCGACGCGGTACTCGACGACGCGCTCGACGCGCTTCAGCACCAGGCCGCAGTTGCGCGCGATGTCGGTCGCCTTGGAGGCCCAGGGGCTGACCGTACCGAAGCGTGGCGTCACGATGACGAGGTCGCCCTCGGCGCCGGCGGCGGCCGGCTCGCCATAGGTCAGCAGCGCAGCGAAGCGCCCGCGTGCCTCGGCATCCAGTTCGCCTTCCGTCCACACCCAGTGCACCGCGCGGGCGCTGACGCCGGCGATACGGGCACTGACCTCTTGCAGCCTGGCCAGCAAGGCCTGGGCGCGGAAATCGGAAAGGGCGTTGCCGCCCTCGAAATGGGTCAGATGCGGGGTCGGGGCCATGGAATCCGAAAGAGGGCTGGGCGCGGCGCGAGGCACGCGGATCGCGAAGAAGAACCGCCCCGGCTGACGGGGCGGCGCGGACCGGCGGGATTCTACTGAGGCCCTCGCCGACGGGCCGTCCAGCACGGTCCGCGGGACGAATCCCCGGGTCGCAAAGCACGCGCCGTTCAAGACGGCAGTCCGGCCGCTTATCGGCCGGCTGGCGATGTCCGTGACTTTGCTCACGGCCCGAAGGGGGGTATTGATACAACTCGAAACGGCTCTTCATACGGCCGACCGAGTGGCTCGGCACACTGATTGCGCGACCCTTCCAGGGCCTGCGCAGTCGCCAGCCACGTGCCCCTTGGGCCACCAACATCAAAGGCAGTTCCGGATGAAACAACTCAAGCAACATTTGCAGTCGGGGCTGAGCGCCCTCGCCTGCGTGCTCAGCGCCGCCGTGCTCGTCGCCTGCGGTGGCGGCGGGAGCGGAGGGAACAATGCGTCCGCCACGCCGGCCACGCCGCCCGCGTCGGCGCCCGACGCCAGCATCGCCGCCGTCGTGGACGGCACCATCACCGGCTTCGGCAGCGTCGTCATCGACGGCCAGCGCTTCGACGACAGCGTCGCCAAGGTCGCGTTCGCGCACCACCCCGACGTGCAGACGCCGGGCACGCTCGGCGACCTGCACACCGGCATGCACGTGCAGGCCGAAGTCAAGAACGGCGTGCTGCAAAACGTCGTCGTGCACTTCGCGCTGGTCGGCAGCGTCGGCGCGGTGGACGCGACGGCCGGCACGCTGACCGTGTTCGGCCAGACCATCAAGACCAGCACGACGGCCCAGGTGCCGACCGTGTTCGAGGGCTTCACCAGCCTGTCGCAACTGGTCGCGGGCGACCTCGTCAGGGTCAGCGGCACGGTGGCCAGCGACGGCAGCATCACGGCCACGCGCATCGAGCGCAAGGCCGTGGACGGCACCGAGGTGTTCCGCCTCAGCGGCGCGGTGCAGAGCGTGGACGCGACGGCCAAGACCTTCACGCTGGCCGGCAACACGGCGGTCACCGTCGACTACGGCCAGGCCAAGCTGCTGCCGACCGGCGCGGTCATCGAGAAGGACAAGCTCGTCAGCATCGTCGCGACCAAGGCGCCGACCGCGAGCGGCGGCAAGACGGTGATGAACGCCAGCGTCGTCGAGGTCAAGGCGCGCAAGCTGCCGGACACGGTCAACGTCACGGTCGGCGGCCCGATCAGCCAGTTCAAGAGCCTGGCCTCGCTGCGCGTCGGCGACCTGCAGGTGGACGCGAGCGGCGCCACGCTGAAGGACGGCACGACGGTGGCCGACGTCGTCAACGGCGCCCATGCGCTGGTCCAGGGCAGCCTGAGCAACGGCGTGCTGAAGGCCGCCTCGCTGAAGGTCTTCAAGAACGACACCGCCGTCAAGGCGCTGCTGGTCGGCCAGATCACCGACTACGTGTCGCTCGCCAACTTCACGCTGCGGGGCACCATCGTCGACGGCAGCCAGGCCAAGTTCACGAAGGGCAGCGCGGCCGACCTCGCGACCGGCGCCTGGGTGCAGGTCACGGGCCAGCTGACGCCGACCGGCGTGCGCGCCGCCGAGATCGCCGTGCAGCCGCCGCCGGCCGACAAGCCGCAGCGCCTGGCCGGCGAGATCAGCGCCGTGGACGCCGCCGCCAAGACCTTCACGCTGCTCGGCACCAAGGTGCAGTGGAGCGCGACGACCAAGGTCAGCCCGGACGGCAAGTCGCTGGCCAGCCTGACGGCCGGCACCGCGGTCAGCGTCGAGGGCAGCTTCTCGACGGCGACCGGCGTCTTCACCGCCACGAAGGTGATGCTGAACTCCACCACGCCGGGTGCGACCAAGGTCATCGGCTTCTCCGGCATCGTGCATGACGTGACGACGCAGAGCCTGAAGATCGGCAGCTACGTCGTCCAGATCGGCCCCAACACGCAACTGCTGCCGGCCGGCACGAAGCTGACCGACGTGACGAACGGCTCGCGCGTGAGCATCAAGGCCTATGTGATGACGAACAGCGGCAGCACGACGCTGACCGCGGTCGCGATCGAGCTGCAGAGGCCTGAGAAGGATCCCAGCGGTGCCAACTACGTCTACCTGAGCGGCCTGATCGGCGACTTCGTCAGCAGCGCGGACTTCAAGGTCGGCAGCCAGAAGATCGACGCCTCCGGCACCGACGTGAAGTTCATCGACGGCGATGCGAGCAAGCTCGCCAGCGGCGCCAAGGTCGAGATCAAGGGCATCGTGAAGGACGGCGTGCTGATCGCCAAGGTCATCCACTTCATGCCCGGTTGACGGACATGCGGGACCGGCGTCGCCGGCCCGGGCGCTCCCGGCTGGCCGGCAAGGCCGGACCGGCGGGAGTCGCCGGACGACAGGCCCGCCTCTGCTTGCAGAGGCGGGCCTTTTTCCTAGGCGGACTGCATGCGGCCGACGACGTCGCGCACTTCCGCCAGCAGGGCCGGCACGTCGAGGGTCGTCGGCTGGCGCTCGCGCAGCACCTGGCGGCCGCCGATCCAGACGTTGCTGACATGCTCGCGGCCCGCCACGTAGACGAGCTGGGCGGCGGCGTTGTAGACCGGCTGGCATTCGAGGCTGTCCAGCGACACGGCCACGCAGTCGGCCAGCTTGCCAACCTCCAGCGAGCCGAGGTCATCGGCGCGGCCCATGGCCTTGGCGGCGCGGAGTGTGGCCATCTCCAGCGCGGTGCGCGCCGAGGCCACCGTCGGGTCGCCGCTGATGCCCTTGGCCAGCAGCGCGGCCGAGCGGATCTCGCCGAACATGTCCAGGCGGTTGTTGGACGCAGCGCCGTCCGTGCCGAGGAGGGTGTTGACGCCCGCGGCCGCCAGCGCCTTCAACGGCATCACGCCCGAGGCCAGCTTGAGGTTGGAGTTGGGGTTGTGCACCAGGTGCACGCCCTTGCTGGCCATCAGCTCGATCTCGGCCTCGTTCAGGTGGACCATGTGCACGGCGATCATGCGTTCGTTGAACAGGCCCAGCCGGTCCAGGCGCTCGATGGGGCGCACGCCATGGGCCTTGAGGCCGTCGCTGACCTCGCCCGCCGTCTCGTGGATGTGGCAGTGCATCTGGATGTCCAGCTTCTCGGCCAGATCGCGCAGCTTGACGAAGGTCTCGTCCGACACCGTGTAGGGCGCGTGCGGCGCGCTGGTCCAGTCCAGCAGCTTCTCGCCCTTGTACTGCTCGTATGCGGCCACGCCCTTGGCGATGTAGTCGTCCGGGCCCGAGGCATAGCCGGTGGGGAAGTCGATGACGTTCATCGACACGGCGGCACGCACGCCCGAGTCCACGGCGGCGCGGGCCATCGCGGTCGGGAAGAAGTACATGTCGTTGATATAGGTCGTGCCGCTGCGCAGGCCTTCGGCCGCCGCGAGCCTGGAGCCGAGATAGGTCCAGTCCTCGCTGACCCAGCGCTTCTCCAGCGGCCAGATGTGGTTCTGCAGCCAGTCCATCAGCGGCACGTCGTCGGCGACGCCGCGCAGCAGGGTCATGGCCGAGTGGGCATGGCCGTTGATGAGGCCGGGGATGAGGATCTGCTCGGGCAGCTCGACGCGCGCGGCTTGCGGGTGCTGAGCGATCAGCTCGTCGCGCGGGCCGATGGCGGCGATGCGCTCGCCGTCGATCAGCAGGGCGTGGTGCTCCAGCGTGTCTTCGCCGGGCTTCATCGTCAGCAGCCAGCGGGGCAGCAGCAGGGTCTGGGACATCTTGTCTTCTCCTTGTGGGATTCAGTTCTTGAGCAGTGACTCGACTTCTTCGCGGCGCGGCATCGCGTCCTGCACGCCGGGGCGCGACACCGCGAGGCTCGCGGCCGCCTGGGCAAAGGCGAGCGCGCCGGCGATGGGCCGGCCTTCCGCCAACGCCGTGACGAGGGCGCCGACCAGGGTGTCGCCGGCACCGACGGTGTCGACGGCCTTGACCATGCGGGCGGGCACGCGGCGGCTGCCCTCGGCGTCGACCCAGCACAGGCCCTCAGAACCCAGGGACACGAGGACGGCCGCCGGGCCTTGGGCGCGCAGCGCCCGGGCCAGGGATTCGGCATCGGCCGCGCCGCCGCCCAAGGTCGTCACCAGGGCCTGGGCCTCCAGCGCGTTGACGACGAGCAGGTCGACGTGGGGCAGCAGGGCCTCGCAGCCGGGCCGGAAGGGGGCGGCGTTCAGCAGCGTCTTCACGCCGGCCGCGTGGGCGCGCTCGAAGGCACGGGCGACGCTTTGCAGCGGCAGCTCCTGCTGGGCCACCAGCCAGCGCAGGCCGTCGAGTTGCAAGGCCTCGACCTGCTCCAGCGGCAGCGTGCCATTGGAGCCGGCCACGGTGACGATCTGGTTCTCGGCGTCCTCGGCGCCGACGACGATCAGCGCGACGCCCGGCACCTCGTCGGCCGGCTGGGCGATGGCGCGGGTGTCGACGCCCTCGCCTTTCAGCTGTTCCACCATCGTCGCGCCGTTCTCCAGCAGGCCCACGCGAGCCGCGAGCGCTACGCGCGCGCCGAGGCGCGCCGCCGCCACCGCCTGGTTGGCGCCCTTGCCGCCCAGGCAGGAGCCGAAGCGCTGGCCGCGCAGCGTCTCGCCCGGCAGGGGCAGGCGCGGCGCATGCACGATGAGGTCGCGGTTGACGCTGCCGAGGACGAGGATCTCTGGTGCAGGCATCGGGTCTCCAAATAAAAAACCCCTCGGCGTCGACCGAGGGGTTCGCGGTAAGGCGGTGAGCCGATCAGCCGTGCGTCAACGCTGGGCGATGGGCTTGACGTCGCGCGCGGTGGCGCCGACGAAGAGCTGGCGCGGGCGGCCGATCTTGTACTCGGGGTCGCCGATCATCTCATTGAGCTGGGCGATCCAGCCGACCGTGCGGGCCAGCGCGAAGATGGCGGTGAACAGCGGCACCGGGATGCCGATGGCGCGCTGCACGATGCCCGAGTAGAAGTCGACGTTCGGGTAGAGCTTGCGGGCGACGAAGTATTCGTCTTCCAGCGCGATCTTCTCGAGCTCCATGGCCAGCTTGAACAGCGGGTCGTCGTGCAGGCCGAGCTCGTTGAGCACCTCGTGGCAGGTCTCGCGCATCAGCTTGGCGCGCGGGTCGTAGTTCTTGTAGACGCGGTGGCCGAAGCCCATCAGCTTGACGCCGGAGTTCTTGTCCTTGACCTTGCCGATGAAGTCGCCGATGCGCGCCACGCCACCCTGCTTCTGGATGTCGTAGAGCATGTTCAGGCAGGCCTCGTTGGCGCCGCCGTGGGCGGGGCCCCACAGGCAGGCCACGCCGGCCGCGATGGCCGCGAACGGGTTGGTGCCCGACGAACCGCACAGGCGCACGGTCGAGGTCGACGCGTTCTGCTCGTGGTCGGCGTGCAGCGTGAAGATGCGGTCCATCGCGCGCACCAGCACGTCGTTGGGCTTGTAGTCCTCGCAGGGCGTGGCAAACATCATGCGCATGAAGTTGCCGGCGTAGCTGAGGTCGTTCTTCGGGTAGATGTAGGGCTGGCCGATCGTGTACTTGTAGGCCATGGCCACCAGCGTGGGCATCTTGGCGATCAGGCGGATCGCCGCGATCTCGCGGTGCTCGGGGTTATTGATGTCCGTGCTGTCGTGATAGAAGGCCGACATCGCACCCACCAGGCCCGTCATGACGGCCATCGGGTGGGCGTCGCGGCGGAAGCCGCGCAGGAAGAACTGCATCTGCTCGTTGACCATGGTGTGGTGCATCACACGGTCTTCGAAGCTGGCCTTCTGGGCCTCGTTGGGCAGCTCTCCGTACAGCAGCAGATAGCAGGTCTCGAGGTAGTCGCAGTTCACCGCGAGCTGCTCGATGGGGTAGCCGCGGTACAGCAGCTCGCCCTTGTCGCCATCGATGTAGGTGATGGTCGAGTTGCACGACGCCGTGCTCAGGAAGCCGGGGTCGTACGTGAACTTGCCGGTCTGGCCGTAGAGCTTGCGGATGTCGATGACATCGGGACCGATCGTGCCCTTGTACAGGGGCAGGTCCATCGAGGGGCTGCCGTCGGAGAACGACAGGGTGGCTTTCACGTCGGACGGGGTCATGGTGCGGTCCTTTGGGTTTTGAAAAGCTTTTCGGTCAGGTGCGCAGCTCGGCAAGAACCTCGCGCACCGCAGCGGTGTCGATTTCACCACTGGGCTCCTTGCGGCGCAGCAGGAGCTCGAGAAGGTCGTTGTCGGCCAGGTCCATCAGCGCGGTCAGGCCCTCGGCCTGCGTCACGCTGACATGCTCGCCCTTGCGATTGAAGTAGCGCTCGATGAACAGGTCGTTCTCGAGCAGGCCCCGACGGCAGCGCCAGCGCAGCTTGGACAGCGCGCGTTCGTCGATCATCGGGGCTGCCACTTCCGTCATCGCATCAGACCGCGCGGCGGACCATCAGTTCCTTGATCTTGCCGATCGCTTTGGTCGGATTGAGCCCCTTCGGGCAGACATCGACGCAGTTCATGATGGTGTGGCAGCGGAACAGGCGGTACGGGTCTTCGAGGTTGTCCAGGCGTTCGGCTGTCGCTTCGTCGCGGCTGTCGGCGATGAATCGATAAGCCTGCAGCAGGCCGGCCGGGCCGACGAACTTGTCGGGGTTCCACCAGAAGCTCGGGCAGCTCGTCGAGCAGCTCGCGCAGAGGATGCACTCGTACAGACCGTCCAGCTCCTCGCGCTCGACGGGCGACTGCAGGCGCTCCTTCTCGGGCGGCGGGTTGTCGTTGACGAGATAGGGCTTGATCGAGTGGTACTGCTTGAAGAACTGCGTCATGTCGACGATGAGGTCGCGCACGACGGGCAGGCCCGGCAGCGGCTTGAGCTTGATGACGCCCGGCAGAGTGCGCATATTCGTCAGGCAGGCCAGGCCGTTCTTGCCGTTGATGTTCATCGCATCCGAGCCGCAGACGCCCTCGCGGCAGGAGCGGCGGAAGGACAGCGTCGGGTCGACCGCCTTCAGCTTGACCAGGGCGTCGAGCAGCATGCGCTCATGGCCGTCCAGCTCGACCTCGAGGGTCTGCATGTAGGGCTTGGCGTCCTTGTCGGGGTCGTAGCGGTAGATCTGGAAGGTGCGCTTCATGAATCAGTTCCTAGTCAGTTGGGGACAGAGCTACTCGCTTCGCTCGGGCGGTCTGTCCCGCAAATTCATCAGAATGTCCGGACCTTCGGCGGAACAGACTCAACCGTCAGCGGCTGGAGATTCACGGGCTTGTAGTCCAGGCGGTTGCCTTCGGAGTACCACAGCGTGTGCTTCATCCAGTTCGCGTCGTCGCGGTTGGGGTAGTCGTTGTGCGCATGGGCACCACGGCTCTCGGGGCGGGCGGCGGCCGAGATCATCGTGGCCTTGGCGGCCTCGATGAGGTTCTCGACTTCCAGCGCTTCGACACGCTCGGTGTTGAAGACCTTGGACTTGTCCTTCAGGCCGATGCCACCGACGCGTGCGGCGACTTCCTTGATCTTGGCAACGCCTTCGTCCAGCGACGCCTGCGTGCGGAACACGCCGGCATGCTTCTGCATCGTCGAGCGGATGTCGTTGGCGACGTTCTGCGCGTATTCGCCGTTGGTGGCCGACTCCAGGCGCGCGAGGCGGGCCAGGGTCTTGTCGGCGGCGTCCTTGGGTAGGTCCTTGTGGGACTTGTTCTTCAGGTTGAAGTCGACGATGTGGTTGCCCGCGGCGCGGCCGAAGACGACCAGGTCGAGCAGCGAGTTGGTGCCCAGGCGGTTGGCGCCGTGCACCGACACGCAGGAGCACTCGCCGACGGCGTAGAGGCCGTTGATGATGTCGTTGGGCTTGCCGTTCTTCGGCACGACCACCTGGCCGTGGACGTTCGTCGGGATGCCACCCATCTGGTAGTGGATGGTCGGCACAACGGGGATGGGTTCCTTCGTGATGTCGACGTTGGCAAAGTTGTGGCCGATCTCCAGCACCGACGGCAGGCGCTTGGCAATCGTCTCGGCGCCCAGGTGGGTCATGTCGAGCAGCACATAGTCCTTGTTGGGACCGCAGCCGCGACCTTCCTTGATCTCCTGGTCCATCGAGCGCGAGACGAAGTCGCGCGGCGCCAGGTCCTTCAGCGTCGGCGCATAGCGCTCCATGAAGCGCTCGCCGTTGCTGTTGCGCAGGATGGCGCCTTCGCCGCGGCAGCCTTCGGTCAGCAGCACGCCCGCGCCGGCCACGCCGGTGGGGTGGAACTGCCAGAACTCCATGTCTTCCAGCGGGATGCCGGCGCGCGCCGCCATGCCCAGGCCGTCGCCGGTGTTGATGAAGGCATTGGTGCTGGCCGCGAAGATGCGGCCGGCGCCGCCGGTGGCCAGCAGCACGGTCTTGGCGTGCAGGATGTGGACCTCGCCGGTCTCCATCTCCAGCGCGGTCACGCCGACGGCATCGCCCTCGGCGTCGCGGATGATGTCCAGCGCCATCCACTCGACGAAGAAGTTCGTGCGCGCCTTGACGTTCTGCTGGTAGAGCGTGTGCAGCAGTGCGTGGCCGGTGCGGTCGGCCGCGGCGCAGGCGCGCTGCACGGGCTTCTCGCCGTAGTTGGCCGTGTGGCCGCCGAAGGGGCGCTGGTAGATGGTGCCGTCGGCATTGCGGTCGAAGGGCATGCCGAAATGCTCAAGCTCGTAGACGACCTTGGGCGCCTCGCGGCACATGAACTCGATGGCATCCTGGTCGCCCAGCCAGTCCGAGCCCTTGACGGTGTCGAAGAAGTGGTAGTGCCAGTTGTCCTCGCTCATATTGCCGAGCGAGGCGCCGATGCCGCCCTGGGCGGCCACGGTGTGCGAGCGGGTCGGGAAGACCTTGGACAGCACGGCCACGTTCAGGCCGGCCAGGGCCAGCTGCAGCGAGGCGCGCATGCCGGAGCCGCCGGCCCCGACGATGACCACGTCGAACTTGCGGGTCGAAATCTTTGCCGTCATCACAGTCTCCACAGCACCTGGATTGCCCAGCCGGCACAGCCAAGCAGCCACACGATCGAAAACACTTGCAGGGCCAGCCGCAGGCCGACGGGCTTGACGTAGTCCATCCAGATGTCGCGCACGCCGACCCAGGCGTGGTAGGCCAGCGACAGGATGGCCACGAAGGTCAGGAGCTTCATCCACTGCGGCGCGAACACGCCGGCCCAGTGGTCGTAGCCCAGCTCGCCGGGCATCAGGAAGCGGGCCAGCACGGCGATGGTGAACAGGGCCATCAGCACGGCGGTGACGCGCTGGGCGAGCCAGTCACGCAGGCCATAGTGCGCGCCGACGACGAGGCGCTTGGAGCCGAATGTGCTCATTGTTGTTGTCCTTGCAGGTTTGCTCAGTACAGGCCGAACAGCTTGGCGCCCAGCACCACGGTCAGAGCAAGGCTCAGGCCCAGCGTCAGCAGCGCCGAGCTGTGGCCCTGGGCCTTGCTGACGCTGTGCGTCGCGTCCATCCACAGATGGCGCAGGCCGGCGATGAAGTGGTGCAGATAGGCCCACAGCAGGCCCAGCACGACGAGCTTCACAAGCCAGGCCGGCAGCCCGGCCACGCCGGCCACGAAGACATTGGTGAAGCCGTCGTAGGAGATCTCGGAGCTGAGGCCGGCATCCAGCATCCAGACCACGAAGGGCAGCAGCACGAACATCAGCAGGCCGCTGATGCGATGCAGGATGGAGACGATGCCGGCGGGGGGCAGACGGTAGCTGACGATCTGCGTGACGTGAATATTTCGGTATACGGGTCTTGTCTTGGCGCTGTCCGTCATGGTCGAGCCTGCGTAATCGGGGTGAAACCAAACGATTCTAGGGCCAAGTGTTAACCCCATCGGTCACCATGCTGCACTGCGCCATCGTCAGCTTCAGTTCAACTCGTTGCGGTAGTGATCGGCGCTGGTGTGGTAGAGGCCCCGCCGCAGCTCGACCGGGCGGTCGCCATAGGTGTAGGCCAGGCGCTCCACGCTGAGCAGCGGCTCGCCCTCGGGCACCTGCAGCAGCCGCGCGGCCTCCGGCGCGGCCGCCAGGGCACGCAGTTTTTCCTCCGCCCTGACCATGTGCACGCCGAAGCGCGCCTCGAAGAGCGCATAGAGCGCGCCGGGGTGGTTGCGGATCACGTCCGCCGTCAGGCCTTCGAAATGCCGTTCGGGAAGCCAGAGTTCATCAAGCACGACGGGTCGGTCCCGCCGATGCAACAACCGGCGCACCTCGATGACAGGCTCGGCCGTGCGCAGGCCCAGCGCCCTCGCGACCTCGGCCGTGGCGCGCATGCGCCGGCAGCCCAGCAGTTCGCGCGTGAAGCTGCCGGCCGCGTCGTCCGCCACGAGGCGCAGGAAGCGGAACTGCTGGCGCGGCGCGGCATGCGTGGACACGAAGGTGCCGCTGCCCTGGCGGCGCTCGACGAGATGCTCGGCGGTCAGCTCGTCCAGCGCCCGGCGCACCGTGCCGGGGCTGGCGCCAAAGCGCTCGGCCAGGGCCGCTTCGCTGGGCAGCGCATCGCCGGGACGCCACTCGCCGGCCGCCAGTGCGGCGACGATGAGCTGGCGGATCTGCTCGTAGAGCGGTGCGAGAGGCCTGGGCTTGGTTGAAGGCATGGGCGCATTGCAGCACAGGGTATGCCCGTACACTCGACGGGATACGCCCGACTTTTTAACTGCCCCTCGGAGACTTCCATGAGCAAGAAACCCGTTCGCGTCGCCGTCACCGGCGCAGCCGGCCAGATCGGCTACGCCCTGCTGTTCCGCATTGCCTCCGGCGAGATGCTGGGCAAGGACCAGCCCGTCATCCTGCAGCTGCTGGAGATCCCCGACGAGAAGGCCCAGAACGCGCTGAAGGGCGTGATCATGGAACTGGAAGACTGCGCCTTCCCGCTGCTGGCCGGCGTCGAAGCCCACAGCGACCCGATGACCGCCTTCAAGGACACCGACTACGCACTGCTGGTCGGCTCGCGTCCGCGCGGCCCCGGCATGGAGCGGGCCGAACTGCTGGCCGTCAACGGCGCCATCTTCACGACGCAAGGCAAGGCGCTCAACGCCGTCGCCTCGCGCAACGTCAAGGTGCTGGTGGTCGGCAACCCGGCCAACACCAATGCCTACATCGCGATGAAATCGGCCCCGGACCTGCCGGCCAAGAACTTCACCGCCATGCTGCGCCTGGACCACAACCGCGCCGCCAGCCAACTGGCCGCCAAGACCGGCAAGGCCGTCGCCTCCATCGAGAAGCTGGCCGTGTGGGGCAACCACTCGCCGACCATGTACGCCGACTACCGCAACGCCACCATCGACGGCCAGTCGGTCAAGGGCATGATCAACGATGAGCAGTGGAACCGCGAGGTCTTCCTGCCCACCGTCGGCAAGCGCGGCGCGGCCATCATCGCGGCCCGCGGCCTGTCGTCGGCCGCCTCGGCCGCCAACGCCGCCATCGACCACATGCGCGACTGGGCCCTGGGCACCCATGGCAAGTGGGTCACGATGGGCATCCCGTCCAACGGCGAATACGGCATCCCCAAGGAAGTCATGTTCGGCTACCCGGTCACCTGCGAAGGCGGCGAGTACAAGATCGTGCAAGGCATCGAGATCGACGCCTTCTCGCAGGAGTGCATCAACAAGACGCTGAAGGAACTGACGGACGAGCAGGAGGGCGTCAAGCACCTGCTGTAAATACCGCCTCGGCGAAACGAAGGCCTCCCTCGGGAGGTCTTTTTGCTGGCCTTTCGCCGCTCAGCCGCGTGTCGTCGGCAGCCTGAAGGTCGCGACCGTCTGCACCAGTTGCTGAGCCTGAGAGCGCAGGCCGTCCGCCGCGGCAGCCATCTGCTCGACCATGGCGGCGTTCTGCTGCGTGGCCTGGTCCATCTGCGTGACGGCTGCGCCGACCTGGCTGACGCCCGAGCTCTGCTCGGCGCTGGACGAGCTGATCTCGCCCATGATGTCGGCCACGCGCCGGATGCTGGTGACGACCTTGTCCATCGTGTCGCCGGCCTGGTCGACCAGCGTGTTGCCGCGGTCGACGCGCTCCATGCTCTGCGTGATGAGCTGCTTGATCTCGCGTGCAGCCTCGGCGCTGCGGCCGGCCAGCGAGCGCACCTCGCCGGCCACGACGGCAAAGCCCCTGCCCTGCTCGCCCGCCCGCGCCGCCTCGACTGCGGCGTTCAACGCGAGGATGTTGGTCTGGAAGGCGATGCCGTCGATGACCGCAATGATGTCGCCGATGCGGCGCGAGCTGTCGTTGATGCCCTTCATCGTGTCGACGACCTGCTTGACGACCTGCCCGCCCTCGGCCGCCACATGCGAGGCGCTCTGCGCGAGCTGGTTGGCCTGCTGGGCGTTGTCGACGTTGTTGCGCACCGTCGCACCCAGCTCGTCCATGGAGGCCGCGGTCTGCTGCAGCGCACTGGCCTGGCTCTCGGTGCGCGCGCTGAGATCCTGGTTGCCCGCGGCGATCTCGGAACTGGCGTTGGCCACCGACTCCGAGCCGTCGCGCACCTGCCGGACGATGCCGGCCATGCTGTCGCGCATGGCCTTCACGCCCTGCATGACGCTGGCATGGTCGCCGGCGCGCAGGTCGATGTCGACGGTCAGGTCGCCCTGGGCGATCTTCCGCATGATCGCGTTGACCTGGGCCGGCTCGCCGCCGAGCTGGCGCGTGATGCTGCGCGTGATCGCCAGGCCCAGCGCCAGCAGCACCCCGGCGAGCACGAGCACGCCCAGCCCCGCCTGCCAGACGCGCTGCCAGATGGCCTGGTTCACCGTGTCGACATAGACGCCCGAGCCGATGATCCATCCCCAGGGCGCAAAGCCCTTCACATAGGACACCTTGGGCACCGGACGGTCGCTGCCGGGCTTGGGCCAGAGATAGGGCACGAAGCCCGCGCCGCTGGCCTTCACGATATCCACCATCTCGACGAAGAGCGGCTTGCCGGTCGGATCCTTGCTGCCCGTCAGCGTCTTGCCCTCCAATTCCGGCTTCATGGGGTGCATGACCATGACCGGCGTGCTGTCGTTGATCCAGAAATACTCGTTGCCGCTGTAGCGCAGCGTGCGCACGGCGGCGAGGGCCGCCTTCTTCGCGTCCTCCTCCGGCATGCCCTGCGCGACCCGGGCATGGAAATGCGCGACGATGCCGTATGCCACCTCGACCGCCTGGCGCACGGCCTGCTGGCGCTCATCCAGGATCAGCGTCCGCTCGGAAAACAGCAGGAAGGCGGCGACGAACAGCACGCCGAGGACGGCACCCAGCGTCTGCAGACCCAGGCGGCGGGAACAACTGAGAGACTCGAGTCGAATCATGAATGTCTCCGGGTGTTGTCTTGTGGGGCCATACTGGCACGCCTGACCGCGATGCGACAGTGCGGATTGCCAACAACCGGGCATCGAGCGACGCCAATTCGCGACCCGCTCACCGCCACCGGCCTGGGTACAGTGGCGCCATGAGCGCCCCCCTCCATCCCCGCCGGGCCCTGTTCGGCCACGAAGCCGCACGGCCCTCGCTGCCCGTCGTCGACCACTACTGCGGCGTCGAGGCCCGCATGCGCAAGAGCCTGGCGCTGCAGGCCGAGCTCGGCCCTGTCTTCGACATCACGCTGGACGCCGAGGACGGCGCCCCGGTTGGCGGCGAGGCCGAGCACGCGCTGCTGATCGCCGAGCTGGCCACGAGCCCGGCCAACCGCTTCGGCCGCGTCGGCGCGCGCGTCCATCCCTGGGGCCACGCGGCCTTCGAGGCCGATGTCGACACCCTCGTCGCCAGGGCCGGCCGGCGCCTGGCCTATCTGATGATCCCCAAGCCCGACAGCGCCGAAGACGTGGACCGCGCCGCCGCCGCCATCGACGCGGCCTGCGAGCGCCACGGCGCACCCAGGCTGCCTCTGCAGGTTCTCATCGAGACCCACGGCGCGCTGCGCGAGGTCTTCCGCATCGCGGCCCACCCGCGCATCGAGTCCCTGTCCTTCGGGCTGATGGACTTCGTCTCCGCCCACGGCGGCGCGATCCCGAAGACCGCGATGGAACTGCCCGGCCAGTTCGAGCACCCCCTGGTCTTGCGCGCCAAGCTCGAGATCGCCGCGGCGGCCCACGCCTTCGGCAAGACGCCTTCGCACTGCGTCGTCACCGAGTTCCGCGATGGCGCCGCCGTCGCCGCCGCCGCGCAGCGGGCTGCCCGCGAGCTCGGCTACACGCGCATGTGGAGCATCCACCCGGACCAGATCCGCCCCATCGTCGAGGCCTTCGCGCCGGCCGCCGACGAGGTGGCCGAGGCCGCCGAGCTGCTGCTCGCGGCCCAGGCCGCGCAGTGGGCGCCCATCTCCTTCCACGACCGCCTGCACGACCGCGCCAGCTACCGCTACTTCTGGACCGTGCTGGAACGCGCCGAGCGCACCGGCCGCACGCTGCCGGCCGAGGCCCGCCAGGCCTTCTTTGCCGCGGCCATCGGGTAAAGCACGGCCTGGATGCAGCGCCGCGCGCAGGACAATCCCTCACATCTGCTCACCGACCCGCGGCCGCATTGCGGCCATGATGCGGCCCCTTCCCCTCCCTTCACGCCCCCTCCAAATGCAGTCCCTCTCGCTCCGCGGCAGCGCCGCCGCCCTGATCCTTTGCGCCGCCCTGCCCGTGCTGGCCCAGACCGGACCTGCCAAGCCCGCCGTCGCCAAGCCCGCCGCCAAGGCGGCCAAGGCCGCGCCGGCCAAGAAGGCGCCGCCGGCCGAGCCCGTGCTGGCCGAGGCCGGCGAAGAGCAACTGGCCGCCGCCGACCGGGCCTATCTGGGCGAATACCACTGCGAGTTCAAGCAGGTCGTCGACATCGAAAAGCACACCAAGGTGCCCGGCTACATCACCGTGGCCTGGCAGAAGCAGCACATCACGATGAAGCCCGTGCTGTCCTCCACCGGCGCGCTGCGCCTGGAAGACGTGACCGGCCGCACGCTGATGATCCAGATCGCCAACAAGTCCATGCTGCTGGACACCAAGCTCGGCCAGCGCCTGCTGGACGACTGCGTCCACCCCGAGCAGGCCCGGCTGATGGCCGAGGCCAGGGCCGCCGCGGCCGCCCACCCCGAAACGGCCGCCGCCGATTCCATCGGCATCACGCCCATGAAGTGAGGCCGCCGGCCGGCTTGAAACCGGCCGCCTCAGGTATGTAGAATGAATGCATACTTTTTGATGCATACCTGAGCCTCCCCGCCTCCAACGCGGCGGCTCAGCCGCTGGAGGCGCCATGGAAGCCACCGTTGCCGAACGCGGGCAGATCACGCTGCCCAAAGCCGTCCGAGACGCCCTCGGCCTGACCAAGGGCACGACGCTCAAGGTCGAGCTGGACGGTGGCCGCATCATCCTGCGCAAGAACGTCGACGACGCGATCTCGCGCCTGCGCGGCAAATTCAAGCTCGACGGCTTCGCCAGCACCGACGAGGCCATGCGCGCCATCCGCGGCCATGCGCCCGGAGACCCCTACCTGCCCCCTGAGCCCGATCCGGAGTCCCAGGGCGGAGAACCCAAGCCTTGATCGCCGCCGATTCGTCCGTGCTGATTGACCTGATCGCCGGCGACGATGACGCCTGCGCCAGCGCCGCCGAAGCGATCCGCCAGGCGCTGCACGTCGGCCCCGTCGTGCTGTGCGAGGTGGCACTGGCCGAGGTGTGCACCGCCTTCAAGGGCGGCGCCGAAATGCTGCAGTTCCTCGAGGAACTGGGCATCCGCTTCGACGCGATGGAGGCCAAGTCGGCCCTTCGCGCGGGCGAGATGCAGCGGCGCTACCGCCAGCGCGGTGGCAACCGCACCCGCACCGTGGCGGACTTCCTGATCGGCTCCCACGCCATGATGCAGTGCGATGGCCTCATCACGCGCGACGCCGGCTTCTACAGAGACTATTTCAAAGGGCTAAGGATCGTCGTCCCGACCTCGGCCTGACCTGCTGCTTCAACGGAGAAACACCATGCTTATTGCCTACCGCCAACATGCCGCCGAGCGCGCCGCCCTGGGCATCCCGCCCCTGCCGCTGGATGCCAAGCAGGTCGCCGAGCTGATCGAGCTGATCAAGAACCCGCAAGGATCTGAAGCTCAGGGTGAAGACGCCTTCCTGCTGGACCTGCTGACCCACCGCGTGCCCCCGGGCGTGGACGACGCCGCCAAGGTCAAGGCTTCGTTCCTGGCCGCCGTCGCCCATGGCGACATCAAGGTCGGCCTGATCTCCAAGGCCAAGGCCACCGAGCTGCTGGGCACCATGGTGGGCGGCTACAACGTGCATCCGCTGATCGAGCTGCTGGACGACGCCGAA
>BFBZ01000017.1_pt75 | contig 54016 bp, 47 predicted proteins | sample 1888401 | NCBI WGS metagenome assembly BFBZ01 (sample SAMD00112614, study PRJDB3348) | symbiont metagenome | host: Chara braunii
GCCTGGGCGCTGATCATGATCGTGTTCCTGCGTGATTACGCGACCGGTATCTATCTGATGAGCGCCGGCACCGAGGTGATCGGATCGCTCATGGTGGCGCAGCTTCAGTCAGGCGCCATGGACACGATCGCGGCGCTTGCCTTCGTCAGCATTATTCTCACCGGCGCGGGCCTCGGCCTCGCCTTCCGCCTGGGAGCAAAAATCCATGACTGATCTCATCGTTCAGAACGTTCACAAATATCTCGGCGGCCTGCCCATWCTGAAGGGCGCGTCCTTTACGGCCARCCGTGGCTCCATCGTCTCGCTGCTGGGGGCCTCCGGCAGCGGCAAGACGACGCTGCTGCGCTGCGTAGCCGGACTGGAACAGCCCGAAGTCGGCTCTATCAAGATCGGCGACAAGGTTGTGCTCGACGCCGAGAAGCGCATGACCGTCGCGCCCGAAAACCGCAATATCGGGCTGGTCTTCCAGTCCTACGCGCTGTGGCCGCACCGCACGGTRGCCGAGAACGTCGCCTACGGCCTGAAACTGCGTGGCGTGAGCAAGGCCGACACCGACAGGCGCGTGCGCGAAACGCTGGGCAAGATCGGTCTCGGCCATCTCACCGAGCGCTACCCAGACCAGCTCTCGGGCGGCCAGCAGCAGCGCGTCGCTATCTGCCGCGCGCTCGTCTATCAGCCGAAAGTGCTGCTGATGGACGAGCCTTTGTCCAACCTCGACGCGAAGCTGCGCGAAGAGGCCCGCTACTGGATCCGCAAGCTGGTGCTGGACCTGGAAATCTGCGCCGTGCTCGTCACCCACGATCAGGCCGAGGCGCTCGCGGCCTCCGACAACATCCTGCTGCTGCGCGACGGCGCGGTCGCGCAGGAAGGCGCGCCGCAGGACATCTACGACAAGCCGACGAGCTTCTTCGCGGCGGATTTCCTAGGCGCCAAYAATATCGCGGACGGCCGCGTCTCGCGAGATGCGTCAGGCACGCGTATCGAGGGCGACGGCTGGKCGCTCGAGGGCGTCGTCCTTGGCGAGGGGGCCGACGGGAACGGCAAGGCGGTCATCCGGGTCGAACAGGTCACGGTGCATAGCCAGTCCGGTCCGGGTCGAATCGAGATGCAGCTCGAAGCCTGCCTGTTCCTCGGCGACCGCTGGGAATATCGCCTCGCCTGGGGCGCGTTCCGGGCCAAGGCTTTCGGATCCAAATCCCTGCCATCGGGTTCCGTCTGGGCCGAAATTCCCCGCCAAAGCGTGTGGCTGTTTCCGGCCGCCGCGTGAGCGTTCACGAACGCCGAGGGCGCAGCCCGACGGAGTGAGGCCGGATGCTCGGAAATATTCGTTTCAGGCATAATCTCGTCAGAAAAGACTTATCGGCTCTTCCGAGGTGCGTTAACTCAACAACGATGTACAGCTCGATAAGCACCGCACATGCGTATTCTGCTCGTCGAAGACACTCGCGACGTTGGTGAGGCCATCAGTCGCCGGTTCGAGGCTGTCGGCCATATGGTCGACTGGCAGATGGACGGGCGCGCGGCCGCCGATATCCTGACCTTCACCGACTACGACCTTGTCATTCTCGATGTCATGCTGCCTGGTCTCGACGGGTTTGAAGTCTTGAAAGGGTTGCGACGAGCGCGCGTGAAAACGCCCGTCCTGATGTTGACCGCACGCTCCGAGATCGATGATCGCGTCGGCGCGCTCGATCTCGGTGCCGACGACTATCTCACAAAGCCCTTCGACTTCCGCGAGCTTGAGGCGCGCGCCCGCGTTCTCATGCGCAGGCGGACGGGAGAAGCCACCAATATCGTGATGTGCGGTGATCTCGCCCTGGATCGCGCCAGCCGCTCGGTGAAGGTCGGAAAACGTGAAGTGCAGCTCAAGCGCCGCGAAATCACGCTTCTCGAAATTCTTGCCTCCCGGCCCGGCCGCGTCTTCAGCAAGGACGAGCTGCTCGACCAGCTCTTCGGCTTCGACGAAGCCCCCAACGCCAACGCGATCGAACTCTATATCGGCCGGCTGCGCAAGAAGATCGACGGATCGAAAGCGCGGATCGTAACCGTGCATGGCCATGGCTATCAATTGGTGGCCGATGGCGCGTGAACCGTCCCTTTTCGCGCGCCTTGTCGTCTTCATTTCCTTGATTCTCGGGATCGGAGCGGCACTGCTGATGAGCGCGGCCTGGTACTATGCTCACATTGCAGCCGAGGACGCCTATGATCGGTTACTGGTCGGCGCAGCGCTTCAAATCGCCGACAACCTCTCGGTGCAGGAGGGCGCGCTGATCGTGAACCTGCCCGCGCCGGCGTTCGAAATGCTGGGACTGGCCGAGCGGGACCGTATCTTCTACCGCATCATCGACCCCGCAGGTGCGACGCTGACCGGCTATCATGATCTCAAGGCGGATATCGACCTGGATCTTATCCGTCGGGAGCCGGCATTGGTTTCGGGCTCCTACAAAGGCGAGGCGATCCGCATAGCCGTCGTCGCGCGAGCGATATCGGATGCCGGAGCGTCCGGCTGGGCGCACGTCATTCTGGCGCAGACGACCGAAGCACGCCAGGCTCTGGCCAGGCAACTGACGCTGAGCGCCACGGTCATTGTCGGCGTGATGAGCCTTCTCGCCCTCGCGGGCACCATGCTCGCTGTCCGTCATGCCCTTCAGCCGGTCGACCTTCTCGGCAGGACACTGCGGCGGCGGGATCCCCAGGATCTTACTCCCGTTGCGTTCGCAGCGCCGCGCGAACTCAATCCGTTCGTCGAATCGATCAATCATTTCATGGGCAGGCTCAGCGAGCGCGTGAACCTGCTACAGCGCTTCATCACCGATGCCGCCCATCAGATCCGCACGCCGCTGACGGCGCTTTCAGCCCAGTTGGACCTCCTCAATCCGGACAGGCTGGACGATGCAGACCGGCAGCATCTGGGCCGCGTGCAGCAGCGGGCGGATCAACTTGCCAGGCTCACCAACCAGTTGCTCAGCCACGCCATGGTCATCCATCGCGCCGAATCGGTGCAGTTGGAAACCGTCGACCTTACCGACATCGCAAGGCGGGCCTTTCGCGCCGCCGTGCCCATCACGGTCGACCCGGACATCGTGGTGTCGTTCGAGGCCGCCGATACGAAGCTCCTTGTCCTCGGCGACGCCGTGAGCCTGCGCGAGGCGATCGTCAACATCATCGACAATGCGCTGCGGCACGGAACGATTTCCCGACTCGAAGTCCGCGTCAAGAATGACGATCGCCGCGCGCAGGTCGAGGTGGAAGACGACGGTCCCGGCATACCGTCCGACCAATGGGCGCGCTCCATGCAGCGTTTTGAAACGTCGCGATCTCGCGAAGGCAGTTCCGGTCTGGGCTTCGCCATCGCGTCCGAGGTCGCCACCGCGCATGGGGGACAGTTATCCTTCCGTGAAAAGAAGAACAATGAGCACGGGTTCACGGTGATTTTGGCTCTGCCCTGCCTTCGGCGGGAGGACATATGAACAGGTCCGATCTCGTTCGTTTGTTGTCGGCCTTGGTCAGCAGTCTCGTTCTAACCAACGCTGCGACCGCCGCCGAGGGATCCACCACCGTCTTTCCCGCGCTTCAGGCCGAGACGGCCCGCTTGTCCATCCATGCCGCTGCCGATCTTGCCGCCATGACGCCGCTTGTCCACGACTTCCAGGAGATGGCGCCGAATGTCGCAGTCGAGTATTCCGATTATGTCACGAACGACCTGCAGAAGAAGGCAAGCGAGGCCTGCGACAAGGGCGCCGTTCTAGGTGACCTCCTGCTCTCTTCCTCTCTCGATCAGCTGGTTAAGCTTGCCAACGATGGCTGTGCCGCCGCGTACAATTCTCCYCAAACGGCCAAGCTCGCKCGATGGGCCAATTGGCGGGATGAAGTATTCGGCTTCACGTATGAACCAGCGGTTTTTGTCTACAACGCTCGYTTTGTTCCGTCTGCRGAYGTTCCCCGTACACATCTGGAACTGGCGGACCTTCTTCGGCGCCGCCTCGATTATTACTCCGGACGGGTCGGCACTTTCGACATACGAGGCTCAGGGATTGGCTATCTCCTGGCCCTCAGCGATGCGAGACACGCGACCGCGACTTACGGCCGCCTTCTCGAAAGCATGAGCCGCGCGAATACCGAGATCCGATGCTGCACCAGCGCCATCTTGCAGGAGATCGGGGGCGGCCATCTCTACATCGGTTATAACATGATCGGCTCCTACGCCTATGCAGCCGCCAAGTCCAATCCCGATCTCAAAGTCGTTGTCCCACGCGACTATGCGATCATCTTCAGTCGTGCGGCGCTCATTCCAAAGACGGCACCGAGGCCAGACCTCGCCCATCATTTCCTCGACTACCTTCTGTCTCAACGGGGGCAGGATGTCGCCCGGCGAAGCGCGTTCTATTTCTCCAAGGACGCTTCCCTGCCCGAGGGCGTCGACGGACCGCAAACGCTCGGTGAGTTGAGCATCGCCCAGCCCATCCACATCGGGCCCGCGTTGCTCACTGCGCAGGACGAAGCGCAACGCCGTCGCTTCATCGATGACTGGAGCCGTTCCATGGTGCGCTGGCCAGCAGGATCCGCCGACCAGTGATGTGGTCATGCGCTGATCCATGATCGGCGCCAACTTGACTGGTCCACCCCGACATCGGGCCGCATCCGCTCTCTTGGCCATTTTTTTCAGCGGCCTGCTACGGCTTGGTCAGCGCATCGACCAAGTGCTCGACATGGCCGCCGGCGCGATGCTCGCGCGCGTCGAATGCGTTCTGCTTGGCCTCATACTCGGCATAGATCGCATCGATCCGCCGCTTGGCTTCTCGATGAACGCCCGTACAGAACCAGTTGTCCGGCCGCTGCAAGCCGGCGAGCGCGGTCTCAGTCGCCCGCATCATGCGCATCGCGATGCGGCCATGCGTGTGCTCGTGCTGGCGCACACCGGCCATGAAGCGATCCCAGCGCCGGCTCAGTGCCGGACTTACCAGCGAGGTGCGGTTCGGGAAGGTGTAGGTAAGGTCGATCTTGCCTTCCGCGCCGCGCAGCCGGCAGACTCCATCGGCTCTCGCCACATCGAGGTCCCAATGCACGGTGTAGCCCGTTTCGGCGATGGCGCGCGTGGTGAAGCCGTGCTTGGGACCCAGACCGTCCATCGACTGGATCAGTTCCGCCCCTGTCTTTCCGACAACGTCGTAAGTGCGCACATGCACGGTAACCGTSGTGCCGGCGGAGGCGATAGGCGCACACGACAGCACGCCGGCCATGGCAAGCGTCGCCAAGCTGATCAAGCGCATGTCAGCCTCCTTCGTCGGACGCCAAGCAGACCACACTCGGCGCCAGGCATCAACGGCCTTCGCCGAGACCCCGCCGGACAGCCGGCCTAAGAGCCGGATGATTTCAGGTCGAATCGACCTGAAATCTGAATCCGGCTCTAAATCAAGGAGATAGAGCATGATGTCGACCGAAAACCGCTGCACACTTTTCGGCATCATGCTCTAGGCAGGCGCCGGTTTACATGCCCTGGTAGACCGGACCCTCACCACCCTGCGGCGGCACCCAGTTGATGTTCTGGTTCGGATCCTTGATGTCACAAGTCTTGCAGTGGACGCAGTTCTGCGCGTTGATGACGAAGCGCACGTCCTTGGCCGACGGATCGGCGGCGGCGTTGCCGTCCTTGTCCACCCATTCGTAGACGCCGGCCGGGCAGTAGCGGGTCGAGGGACCGGCGAAGACGTCGTGCTCGGAGCGTTGCTGCAGCGCCATGTCGCCGACGATCAGGTGCACCGGCTCGTTTTCCTCATGGTTGGTGTTCGACAGGAACACCGAGGAGAGCCGGTCGAAGGTGAGCACGCCGTCCGGCTTCGGATAGGCGATCCTCTGATGCTTCGATGCCGGCTCCAGCGTCGCGTAGTCGGCCTTGCCGTGCTTCAGCGTGCCGAAAGGCGAGAAGCCGAACAGCGTGTTCAGCCACATGTCCAGCCCGCCGATGCCGACGCCGACGATGGTGCCGAAGCGCGACCACAGCGGCTTGACGTTGCGCACCTTCTTCAGGTCCTTGCCGATGTCGCTGCCGCGCCAGGCTTCTTCATAGGAAGCGAGCTCGTCGTTGGCGCGTCCGGCGGCAATCGCCTCGGCCGCATGCTCGGCCGCCAGCATGCCGGAGAGCACCGCATTGTGCGAGCCCTTGATGCGCGGCACGTTGACGAAACCCGCCGAGCAGCCCATCAGCACGCCACCCGGGAAGGAGAGCTTCGGCACCGACTGCCAGCCGCCCTCGGTGATGGCGCGCGCGCCATAGCCGATGCGCTTGGCGCCCTCGAAGGTGCGGGCAATGGCCGGATGCGTCTTGAAGCGCTGGAATTCCTCGAAGGGCGAGAGATACGGGTTCTTGTAGTTGAGGTGGACGACGAAGCCGACCGCCACCTGATTGTCTTCCAGATGGTAGAGGAAGGAGCCGCCGCCGGTCTTCATGTCGAGCGGCCAGCCGAAGGAATGCTGGACAAGGCCGAGCTTGTGGTTCTCCGGCTTGACCTGCCACAGCTCCTTGAGACCGATGCCGAACTTGGCCGGCTCGCGGCCTTCGGCAAGCTGGTACCTGGCGATCAGCTGCTTGGCGAGCGAGCCGCGCGCGCCCTCGCCGATCAGCACATATTTGCCCATCAGCGCCATGCCTGGCGCATAAGACGGCCCGTGCGTGCCGTCCTTTTCGATACCCATGTCGCCGGTGATGACGCCGCTGACGGCGCCGGCTTCGTTGTAGACCAGGCTCGCCGCGGCAAAGCCCGGATAGATTTCGACGCCCAGCGCCTCGGCCTTCGTCGCCAGCCAGCGGCAGACATTGCCRAGCGAGACGATGTAGTTGCCGTGATTGTTCATCAGCGGCGGCATCAGGAAATTGGGCAGGCGGAACGAGCCGGCCGGCCCAAGCACCAGGAAATGATCGTCGGTGACGGGCGTCTTGAACGGATGTCCCTCCTCCTCGCGCCAGCCCGGCAGCAGGCGGTCGATACCGATCGGATCGACGACGGCGCCGGAGAGGATATGGGCGCCGACCTCGCCGCCTTTTTCCAGCACAACGACGGAAAGGTCGGGATTGAGCTGCTTCAGACGGATCGCGGCGGCGAGGCCGGCGGGGCCGGCGCCGACGATCACAACATCGAATTCCATGCTCTCGCGTTCGACTTCGCTCATCGACCCCTCACTGGCTTGCCATGTTCTCGCATTCTGCTGGCTCAAGCGCTGCATAGCGCAACAAATCGCGACGCGAAACCGGCGCTGGCGTGACAACGCCGATTTCGACAAAAAGTCGCGGGTTTGGCGGGCTGAACGCGCTCCAAACCCCGTCGAACAAAGCATCCACCACGGCAAATCGGCGGAAAGCCCAGCCGCTGGCCGCATGTTTTTTGATTGTTCGACGGCTTGCTTATCGGCAATACTGGCCCATGCGCACTCTCGGGCTACCCGGCTTTTCAGTGCAGCGCTTGCTCTTCACACGCGGGCGTTTCCGCGGTGCGGCTCTTCTGTTCCTCTCGCTGACCCCGCTCGACGCGCAAGCCGACCCACACAAGGTGTGGGTTGCGGGGGCCTATGCCTTTTCCGACGAGCTCGGTGGTTTCCACATCACCGGCGCTTCCGGCATCGGCACCAAGGACGACCCGTTCGTCGTCACCGAGGAGTTCAATTCGGCGACACCGGTGACGCTGACCATCCGCGCCGTCAAGCCGATCCAGCCATTCGGCGTGGCGGGCGAGTTCGCCAACGGCATGATGTACATACGCATCGACGCGCTCAACAATGGCGGGCAAGGCTGGATCGAATTCCAGTTCGAGCTGCAGTCGATCCTCGGCCAGCCGAGCACCGACGACGACGGCTTGTCCTTCGATCAGGCCAATAAGACGCCGGACTACATCTGGTCCAGCGGCTTCGCCGAGTACCATCGTGAAATGACGCCCTATGATCGCCTGTCGTTCATGAAGGGCAAGGTCGATCCGCTCAAAACCGGAAGCTTCACCTTCCGGATCACCGACTTCACGCCGAAATGGCAGTTCTGGCTGGTGCAGGAACCACGCATCCCGACAAGCTGAGGCGGTCGTCTTCAAACTTGCAAATTGGAGCCGTGCGGACGATGGTGACGCCATGACTGCCGCCTCCCCCAACACCCCAGCCGATATCGCCGAGTTGCTCGCCTTCTATGCCAGCGCCGGCGTCGACGAGGCGTTGGAGGATGCGCCCATCAACCGGTTCGTGGAGGCGCGGCCGAAGCAGGTCGATCGCACGGCGGCACCGGCCGCGCCGGCTCGTGAAAGCAGGCCGCAGGAGCGGCCGGCAGCCGCGCCCGGCCCGCGCCCAGGCAGCACACCGGAGCGATCGCCGGCGGCGCCCGGGCTGGACGTAAGCCGAATACCGGATGCGCCGGCTCGGCCGATGGCCGCGGCGGTGCCCGACGAAGCGCAGGCCCTGCTAGCGCGACAGCTGGCGGCAAGCGCCGCGACGCTCGATGAACTTCGGCAGCACATGGCAGCTTTCGACGGCTGCAATCTCAAATTCACCGCCAAGAACCTGGTCTTCGCCGATGGCAACCCGAATGCCGACCTCATGCTGGTGGGCGAGGCGCCCGGCCGCGACGAGGACCTGGAAGGCCTGCCCTTCGTCGGTCGCTCCGGTCGGCTGCTCGACCGCATGCTGGCGGCGATCGGCCTCGACCGGACCTCGGCTTACATCGCCAATGTCATCCCATGGCGGCCGCCGGGCAACCGCACGCCGACGCCGCACGAGACCGAGATCTGCCGCCCGTTCATCGAAAGGCAGATCGAGCTGGTCAATCCCAAGGTGCTGGTCAATCTCGGCGGGCCCTCCGCCAAGACCCTGCTCAACACCACGGACGGCATCCTGCGCCTGCGCGGCAACTGGCGCGTCCACACGACCGCCTCGGGTACCGCCATTCCGGCGATGCCGACACTGCATCCGGCCTATCTGCTGAGAACGCCCGCGCACAAGAAGCTGGCGTGGCGGGATTTTCTCGAGGTGAAGGCGAAGCTGAAGGCGTTGCAGATCAGCTGATCTGCCGTCTTGTGGGGAGATCTCCGGTCCCCCTCCGCAGCTGCCGCGGAGGACGGGCAGGACAGAGGGGCGCGAAGGAACCCGGCGCACGAGGCTTTCCTGCCAGGTGCTATCCCTGCGGCGTCGTCGCCTTTCTGGTGCGCGTGCGCTCGAGGCCCAGTTGTCGCTCGCGCCAGATGATGAAGATACCGGCAGCGACGACGATCGCGCCGCCGACGAGCGTGTTCAGCGACGTGACGTCTCCAAAAACGAAATAGCCGATGACGACGCCGAGGATCATCGAGGTGTATTCGAAGGGCGCAACCACGGAAGCCTCGGCATGGCGGTAGGCGGCGGTCATCAGGATCTGTCCGAGACCGCCGCCGAAGCCGGCCACGACGAGCAGCGCTGCCTGCATCGGTGTCAGCATCTGCCAACCGAAGGGCAGCGTCAGCAGCGACAGCACGCTCGCCGTCGCCGAGAACCACAACACGATCGTCGCCGTCTTTTCAGTCTGGACGAGATTGCGCACCAGAAGCATGGCGACGGCCGAGATCGCCGCGGCAACAAGAACGGCGATCACGCCCACCACTTCCCGGTCGTCGAGCGCCGCGCCCGAGCGCAGCAGCGTCAATTCGGGCCAGGAGATGATCAGCACGCCGACGAGGCCGACGGCGACCGCGCTCCAGCGATAGACGCGGATCGCCTCGCCGAGGAAGATCGAGGAAAACACCACCACCAGCAGCGGCTGGGCGTAGTTCAGCGTGATCGCCTCGGGCAGCGGCAATCTGGTCAGGGCAAAGAAGCCAAGCCCCATGGCGCCGACGCCGACGACGCCGCGCGCGATGTGGTTGAACGGCCGTTTCGTGGTGAATGCCGTCGCCAGCTGTCCCTTGAAGGCGAGGAAGGCGATAATCGGGAAGATGGCGAAGAAGGAGCGGAAGAAGACGATCTGGCCAGCGGGCACGTCGCCGGCCGCCTTGATGCAGGTCTGCATGCCGACGAAGACCGCCACCGAGACGATCTTGAGCGCAATGCCCCTCAACGTGCCGTGGCTGCCGGCATGGTCGCCGGCGACCGCTTTCACCCCCGCCTCGCCGCTCACCTCTGTCAAGCGTCCCGGTTTGCGGTCTGGATGGAGACGGGTATCGCCTGCATCTCGACATGCATGGCTGCGCCCATGCCGAACTTCGGCCCGAATTTCGGTGCGACGATGGTCATCTTGCCTCGAATGATGGTCGGAAAGCGACGCTCAGGAATAGGGCCTAGCGCAGTTTTGTCGAGTGAGCGTTTTCGTGTAAAGAGCGCGGACTTCAGAATCCTTGGACCGGCAGAGCCCCTCGGCCGCCAGAAATCGACAGGAAAAGCAACGGAATGCGCACCGATACCGGCCATGTCTTCAAGCTCGAAGACTATCGCCCCAGCGACTACCTCATTCCGAAGACCAGCCTCGATTTCCGCCTCTCGCCGGATGCGACCCGTATCAGCGCAGTGCTGACCATCGAGCGGCGCGACGGCGTCGCCGCTTCGGCGCCGCTGGTGCTGGACGGCGACGGGCTGACGCTGCTTGGCGTGGCCATGGACGGGCACCCTCTTCAGACGACCGACTATCTGGCAACGCCGGACCAGTTGACGATCCCCAAGACGCCGGCGGCGCAACGCTTCGAGCTTCGCCTCGAGACCGAGATCGCGCCGGCGCGCAACGAGGCTCTGATGGGCCTCTACCGCTCCAGCAATGTCTATTGCACACAGTGCGAGGCGGAAGGCTTTCGGCGCATCACCTATTTCCTCGACCGGCCCGACATCCTGTCGGTCTACACGGTGCGCATCGAGGCGCAGGAGGACGAGGCGCCGCTGCTGCTTTCCAACGGCAATCCGGTGGAAAGCGGTTCGCTCGCCGATGGCCGGCACTATGCCGTCTGGCACGACCCCTTCCCGAAACCCTCCTATCTCTTCGCGCTGGTGGCGGGCGCGCTGGGCAAGGTCGCCGACAACTTCACCACCCTGTCCGGCCGCGATGTCGAGCTCGGCATCTATGTCGAGCCCGGCAAGGAGCAACTCGCCAGCTATGCGATGGATGCGCTGAAGCGCTCGATGAAATGGGACGAGGACAAGTTCGGCCGCGAATACGACCTCGACGTCTTCAACATCGTCGCCGTATCCGACTTCAATATGGGCGCGATGGAGAACAAGGGCCTCAACATCTTCAACGACAAATATGTGCTGGCCGACGAGGAGACGGCGACGGACGCCGATTTCGCCAATATCGAGGCGATCATCGCGCATGAGTATTTCCACAATTGGACCGGCAACAGAATCACTTGCCGCGACTGGTTCCAGCTCTGCCTGAAGGAAGGGCTGACGGTTTACCGCGACCACGAATTCTCCGCCGACCAGCGCTCGCGGGCGGTGAAGCGCATCGCCGAAGTGCGCACGCTGCGCGCGCATCAGTTCCCGGAGGACCAGGGGCCGCTGGCGCATCCGGTCAGGCCGCGCCGCTACCGCGAGATCAACAACTTCTACACGGCGACCGTCTATGAGAAAGGCTCGGAAGTGGTGCGCATGATCCGCACCATCCTCGGCGCCGAGACCTTCCGCGCCGGTATGGACCTCTATTTCGAGCGGCATGACGGCGAGGCCGCGACGATCGAGGACTTTCTCAAAGTGTTCGAAGACGTCTCGGGCCGCGACCTCGCGCAATTCGCGCTGTGGTATCATCAGGCCGGCACGCCGAACCTGACGGTGAGCTCCGCGCACAATGCGGCGGCGAAGGAGCTCACGCTGGAGATCGAGCAGTCGGTGCCGCCGACGCCGTCGGAAAGCCGCAAGCGGCTGATGCACATCCCTCTCGCCTTCGGTTTGGTCGGTTCTGACGGCAAGCCGGTGGCGTGGCAAGGCGTCGAGGGCGCTGCCGTCGAGGACGGCGTGATCCATCTGCGCAAACGGCGGCACACGGTGCGTTTCACGGGCGTCGCCGAGCGGCCGTCGGTGTCGCTCAATCGCGGCTTCTCGGCGCCGATCACGCTTTCGGTGCAGCAGAAAGCGGACGACCAGTTCTTCCTCGCGGCGCATGACAGCGACGCTTTCGCGCGCTGGCAGGCGTTCAACACACTGCTCACAGACGCGCTGATCGCGGCCTTCCGGCAAGTGCTCGGCGGCAGGGAGCCGGGCTTTGCGCCACAGCTTGCCGAGCTTGCCGGCAGGATCGCCGCCGACGAGGCGCTGGAGGCCGCCTACCGGGCGCTGGCGCTGTCGCTTCCCGGTGAGGCCGACATCGCCCGCGACATCGGCAAGGGCATCGACCCTGACGCGATCTTTGCCGCCCGCGAGGCATTGGCGCGCACGATCGCCACCACGAACCGGGAGGCGTTCACTGCTCTATATGACAGCCTTGCCGACCAGGGTCCGTTCAGCCCCGACGCGGCAAGCGCCGGACGACGCGCGCTGCGCAACATCCTGCTCGACTATCTCTCGCTGCTGCCGGAAGGCGCGACCCTTGCCGCCGGCCATTTCAGCGCGGCAACCAACATGACCGACCGCGCCGCGGCGCTGACCGTGCTGGCGCACCGCCATGCCGGCTCGGCGCAAGCGCAGGAGGCGCTCGCGAGCTTCGATGCGAAATATCGCGGCGATGCGCTGGTGCTCGACAAGTGGTTCCAGATTCAGGCCGGCGTCCCCGGTCCGCACACCATCGACACCGTGCGCACGTTGACCAAGCATCCGGCCTTCTCGATCGCCAACCCGAACCGGGTGCGCTCGCTGATCGGCACATTCTCCAGCGCCAACCCGACAGGGTTCCACCGCGTCGACGGGGAAGGCTACCGCTTCTTCGCCGAGACCGTGCTGGAGGTCGAGAAACGCAATCCGCAGGTGGCGGCCAGATTGGCGACAGCGCTGCGTTCCTGGCGTTCGCTGGAACCCGGCCGCCAGGCCAAGGCCAAGCAGGCGCTGCTCAGGATAGCGAATGCGGAAAATCTATCGGCCGATTTGAGGGATATCGTAGAGCGGACGCTGGCTTGATAGCGATCTCCCCCCTTGTGGGGGAGATGCCCGGCAGGGCAGAGGGGGGCGCGAAGGATCGCGGCGTCTGCTTCTGGCCCGAAGGTCCAAATCTGACGAGCGCTGGGCAATTGGACAGTTGAGAGGCTGGCGGGACAGCGCCCCCCTCTGGCCTGCCGGCCATCTCCCCCACGAGGGGGGAGATCAGCAGTTTCGACAAATTTCAATCAACTTTTAATCTTTTTTGGCCGCGCCTCTGGACAAGGCGAATCACCTTTGATTCTTTAATGGCGATTCGGGCGTGCGGCGTTGCCGGATCGTAAAATGCGGCAAATCGGGGAGTGCCATTTATGGCCAAGGCGGACGCGTGGGGCGCGCCCGGAGGGAAGGCTTTTGCGCGTCGCGAGGCAAGGGGCGATGGGCTTGCCGGCAATGCGCGACTGATCGCCGAACCGGCCTACCAGCGGCTGCTGGCGGCGGAGCCGTTCCTGCGCCGTTCGATCCCGGCGCTGATCATCATCTTCCTCGTCGTCATCGCGGCGCTGCGTTTCCTGTCGCTGATGAACGAACGCGACCAGATCGAGCGCGACGCCAAGGCGGTGCTGGCGCTTGCCGCCGGCCAGATGGCGCAGGCTATCACCGCCGACCCGAACGCGGCCGGCGCCAATGCCATGGACCTGCTGGAGCGCACCAGCCGCCAGGGCGCAATGGGCCGCAGCCATGTGCTGGCCATCACCGACGGCGCCTTCAAGATCATCGCCGTCTCGCCGCTGTCGACCGGTTGGCAGGGCCGCGCGATGGACAGCCTGGTGCTCGGCGGCCAGCCGCTGTTCATGTTCGGCGACCGCGCCGGTGTGATGGATGTCAGCATCGGCGGTCAGGACTGGTACGCGGCGGTGAGCCTGACCGGCAGCCGCAAGAACACCGCCGCCGTGCTGGTGCCGCAGGAAGCGGTGTTCGACGCCTGGCGCAAGACGGTCTCGCTCAATGTGACGCTGTTCGTGCTGACGGCCGGCGTGCTGATCGTCATCCTCTACGCCTATTTCGGCCAGGCGGCGCGCGCCAAGGCCGCAGACCGCATCTACCTCGAGGCGCACCAACGCATCGACATGGCGCTGGTGCGCGGCCGCTGCGGCCTGTGGGACTGGGACATGGTGCGCGGCAAGATGTACTGGTCGCGCTCGATGTACGACATGCTGGGCTATGAGCCGTGCGAGTCGATGCTGTCGTTCGGCGAGGTCGACGAGATCATCCACCCCGACGACGGCGACCTGTTCGATCTCGCAAACCGCATCATCGAGCGCGAGATTGACCATATCGACCAGGTGTTCCGCATGCGCCATGCCGACGGGCAATGGGTGTGGATGCGCGCTCGCGCGCAGGTGATCGACCCCGAGGCACCGGAAATCCAGCTGATCGGCATCGCCGTCGACGTCACCGAGCAGCGGCATCTGGCGCTGCGCTCGGAAGCGGCGGACATGCGGCTCAGGACCGCGATCGAGAACATCAACGAATCCTTCGTGCTTTGGGACGCGGCCGAGCGGCTGATCATGTGCAATTCGAAATTCCAGAAGGACAACGGCCTGTCGGACCGCGACGTCGTGCCCGGCGCCGCGCGCACCGCGCTCGAGGAGCGCATGCTCGCCTTCGCCTCCGAGCGCAGGCTGGCCAACGCCAACGGGCCGCATGGCGGCGTCACCCTGGAGCGCCAGCTTGGCGACGGCCGCTGGCTGCAGGTGAACGAATTGCGGACCAGGGACGGCGGCATCGTTTCCGTCGGCTCCGACATCACCCAGATCAAGCTGCATCAGGAAAAGCTGGTCGACAGCGAACGGCGCCTGATGGCGACGATCCACGACCTCAGCCTTGCCCGCCGCGCCGAGGAAGAGCGCGCCAAGGAGCTGGTCGAGCTCAACCGCAAATACATGAAGGAAACCGAGCGCGCCGAGGCGGCCAACCGGGCGAAGTCCGAGTTCCTCGCCAACATGTCTCACGAGTTGCGCACGCCGCTCAACGCCATCATCGGTTTTTCCGAGCTGATGCAGCAGGGCCTGTTCGGACCGCTGGGTTCCGAGCGCTACGAGGAGTATGCCAGCGACATCAACGGCAGCGGCAAATACCTGCTCGGCGTCATCAACGACATACTCGACATGTCGAAGATCGAGGCCGGCCAGTTCTCGCTCGACCGCGAGGAGATCGATCTCTGCCCGCTGATCAAGGAGACGGTTCGCGTCATCTCGCTGCAGGCGGCGGAAAAGTCGATCACAGTGGAAACGCGCATCGCCGACTCGATGCGGCTTTTCGCCGACCGCCGCGCGATCAAGCAGATCGCCATCAACCTTCTCTCCAACGCCGTGAAGTTCACCGGCCAGGGCGGCAAGATCACGGTTCGGGCCCGCAACACATCCGGCGCGCTGATGCTGACGATCGAGGACAATGGCTGCGGCATACCGAAGGCGGCACTGGGCAAGCTCGGCCGGCCCTTCGAACAGGTGCAGAACCAGTTCTCGAAGAACCATACTGGCTCGGGGCTCGGCCTCGCGATTTCACGCTCGCTGGCCGAACTGCAGGGCGGCGCGCTGAAGATCCGCTCGACGGAAGGCACCGGCACAATCGTGTCGGTGCGCATCCCGCTGAAGAAGCCGCCGCCCACGGTGAAGGCGGCGGCTTAGATCTTGGTTCTCAAACTTCTGAATGTCGGCGGGACAGCGCCCCCCTCTGGCCTGCCGGCCATCTCCCCCACTTGGGGGGAGATCAGATGTCACGCCGGCTTTCGCCAATCTCCGACGCCGTAGGAATGAGCGASGCGCTGAAGGTGCCAATCTCCCCCCTTGTGGGGGAGATGTCCGGCAGGACAGAGGGGGGCGCGAAGGAATACGACATGGGTTAACCTCGCGAGATCGGCTTTCCCGCACGAAGCAGAAGGTCGAAATCCTTCCTGACCTTCCGCGACGTCTCCTTGAGGTGTGCTTCCAGCACACCGAAATCTGGCAGGTCGGTGGCGGCCAGAAGCAGATCCGCAAGCCCCGGCGGGACATCGTCGCGCTGGAACTCACCTGTAAGGCAGAGCCTGATCATCTGGGTCAGCGCCAGACAGAGCCGGTAGGCCTCGCAAAGTTCCTGCCGGACATCGGCGGTCGCGAAGCCGGGCGTCAGCCGCTCAAGCACATCCGCCGTCGCCGTCGCCCGCCTGCCGGGCTCCTGATTGCCGGTGATGACCGCGACCTGGGCGATGAATTCAAGATCGATGAGACCGCCTGGGATCAGCTTGATGTCCCAGAGATCGCGCGGCGGCTTCTCCTCCTCGATCAACGCTCGCATCTCCGAGGCTTCCGCCCTGACCTTGGCGCTGTCGCGCGGCTGCGCCAGCACCGCGGCCACCTCGTCCTCGACTTCGGCGCACAGTTCGGCGTCGCCACCGATGGCGCGCGCTCTGGACAGCGCCATGTGTTCCCAGGTCCAGGCGTCCTGGCGCTGGTACTTCTTGAAGGCATCGACATGGGTGGCGACCGGCCCCTTGTTGCCGGAGGGCCGCAGGCGCAGGTCGAGCTCATAAAGCACACCTTCGGCCGTCGGGGCGGAGACGGCGGCGATCAGTCGCTGCGTCATGCGCGTGTAGTAGTGCGAGGGCGCCAGCGGCTTCTCGCCGTCGGAGTCTTCGGCGTCGGCATCGTGGTCGTAGAGCAGAATGAGATCGACGTCCGAGCCGGCTGTAAGCTCGCGGCCACCGAGCTTGCCCATGCCGAGCAGAGCCACCCTGCCCCCGGCGATTCTGCCATGACGCAGCGCGAATTCCGCCATCACCGCGTTGAGCGCCGCCTCGATGGTGAGATCGGCTAGGTCGGAGAAGGCGCGGCCCGCGCGCGCCGGATCGATCGAGCCGGCAAGCAGCCGAACACCGATCAGGAACTTCTGTTCCGAAGCGAAGATGCGCAGACGGTCGAGCACATCCTCATAGGCGCGGTCGCCTTCGATGAAGGCGGCAAGGCGCGCCGAAAGATAGGCCCTGTTCGGCAGCTCGGTCAGCAACGCGGGGTCGAGCAGCCCATCGAAGACATGCGGCCGGCGTGTGATGATGGCGGCGAGCCGCGGTGCCGCGCCCATGATCGTCGCCATCAGCTTGAGCAGCGCCGGATTGGATTGCAGCAGCGAGAAGAGCTGGATGCCTGCCGGCAGGCCGGCGAGGAATTCGTCGAAGCGCATCAGCGCCTCGTCGGCGCGGCGTGTCTGGCCGAAGGCTTTGAGCAGCGCCGGCGTCAGCTCCGTCAGCCGCTCGCGTGCCTCGGCCGATTGCGTGACCCGGTAACGGCCGAAATGCCAGCCGCGGATGACGCGGCAGATATCGCTCGGCCGCTGGAAGCCGAGACGATGCAAGGTCTGCAGCGTATCGGGGTCGTCGACATCGCCGGTGAAGACCAGGTTGCCGACGCCGGCCGAGAGTTCCGGCGCGGTCTCGAACAGCGCCGCATAGTGGCGTTCGACCTGTTGCAGCGACTCGCGAAAGGCTACGGCGAATTGCGCCTCGCCGGCAAAGCCCAGCATCAGCGCGATGCGTTCCAGTCCTTCGTCGCTGTCCGGCAGGGTATGCGTCTGCTCGTCGGCAACCATCTGAATGGCGTGCTCGACGCGGCGCAGGAACCAGTACTGCCTGGCAAGCGCATCGCGCGCGTCGGCGGTGATCCAGCCGCGCGCGGCAAGCTGCCCGAGCATCGGCACCGTCTCGCGCCCGCGCAGTTCCGGAAAGCGTCCGCCGGCGATCAGCTGCTGCGTCTGGACGAAGAATTCGATCTCGCGGATGCCGCCGCGGCCGAGCTTGACGTTGTGGCCCTTCACCGCGATCTCGCCATGGCCTTTGTGGGCATGGATCTGGCGCTTGATCGAATGGACGTCGGCGATTGCCGCGTAGTCCATGTATTTGCGCCAGACATAGGGCTGCAATTCCTTGAGGAAGGCCGCGCCCGCGGCGAGGTCGCCGGCCACCGGACGCGCCTTGATCATGGCGGCGCGCTCCCAGTTCTGGCCGCGCGCCTCGTAATAGCGAAGTGCCGCCTCGACCGGGATCGCCAGCGGCGTCGAGCCGGGATCGGGCCGCAGCCTCAGATCGGTGCGAAAGACATAGCCGTGCTCGGTGCGGTCCTGCAGGATGCGCACCAGGCGGCGGGTGAGGCGCGAGAACAGCTCAGTCGCGTCGAGCGGATCGACGATTGCCGGCGCCTCCGGATCAAAGAAGACGACGAGGTCGATGTCGGAGGAGAAGTTCAGCTCATGCGCGCCGAGCTTGCCCATGCCGAGCAGGATCCAGCCCGAGTCGCGCGCCGGTTCTTGCGGATCGGGCAGCTTGAGCTTGCCCTGACCATGCGCGTCGAGCAGCAGGAAATCGACGGCGGCGCGCGTGCAGGCGTCCGCCAGGTCGCTGAGGCGGCGGACCGTCAGCGCGGTCTCGGCCTCGCCTGAAAGATCGGCCAGCGCGATCAGGAAATGCGCCTCGGCCTTGCATTGCCTGAGCTCCATCATCAGGCTCGATTCCGAAACGGACTCGGCTCGGGCGGCGCGCCCGATCGCCTTGCCGATGTCGTCCAGCCGCGCCTCGACGGTCCGGTCGAACAGCGCATCGAGGATAGCGGGCCGCCGGCGCGCCACATCGCGCAGGAAAGGCGAAAGGTCGAAGACGGCGGCGAGCAGGCCCTGCGGCGGTCCCTCCCCGGCAAGGAATGCCGCCAGGCGCGGAAGGCCCTGCTCGGCCGCGGCATCCGCGATCTCGGACAAGTCCCGCCTGGCATGGGTTTCGTCCAATGGACGAAGCGCCAGCGTCGGCCGCAACCGCCATTCGGATTCTGCTGCTTTCTTTGCCATCCTCACCGCCATCAATGCGTCTCCCGCGCCGGGAAACTCATGACCACGGACAATCCAGGATTGGCGGGCAGAAGATCAAGCCTGCCGTCGTGAAAAGTCATGATCGCCTTGGCGAGGCTGAGGCCGAGACCGGAGCCCGGCTGCGAGCGGCTCTTCTCCAACCGCACGAAACGTTCGGTGGCCCTGGCGCGGTCGGCGTCATCGGGGATGCCATGGCCATTGTCGGCGACGGTAAGCTTGATCTCGCCGCCGGCCCGTTCCAGCGTTACCCGGACCTTCGGGTTCTCGGCCGCGCCGGTCGAATATTTGATGGCGTTGTCGACGATGTTGGACAGCGCCTGGCCGATCAGCTCGCGGTTGCCGTTGATCGTGAAGGCTTCCGGCACGGCGGTTTCCAGCGCAACGCCCGCCTCTTCGGCCACCGGTTCGTAGAGATCGACCACATCGCGCACCGTGGCGGCAAGGTCGACGGAGGTGGTCGTCTCGGAGGAATAGCCGGCCTCCAGCCGCGAGATCATCAGGATGGCATTGAAGGTCTTGATGAGTTGGTCGGACTCCACGATCGTGCTCTCCAGCGCCTGGCGGTAGTCTGTCGCCTTGCGCGCGCCGGCAAGGGTCGCCTCGGCACGGTTGCGCAGCCTGGTCAGCGGCGTCTTCAGGTCATGGGCGATGTTGTCGGAGACCTGCTTCAGCCCCTCGTTCAGCATCGCGATCCTGGCCAGCATCGTGTTGAGGTTCTCCGAGAGGCGGTCGAACTCGTCGCCGGCCCCGGTCACCGGCAGCCGCCCGGTGAGATCGCCGCCCATGATGCGGCGGCTCGCCTGCGAAACGCCGTCGATGCGCTTCAGCGCGGCATGCCCGACGAAGAACCAGATAAGCAGGCCGCCCACGCCCATCATGCCGAGAGCCAGCATCAACGAACGCTTGATGACGGCGCGGAAACGCTCCGGCTCGCCGAGGTCGCGACCGACCAGCATGATCATCTGGTTGGGCAGCCTCAGCACCAGCGCGATGGCGTTGTGGCCTTGCTGGCCTTCGGACGGCGTGGCGGCAGTGCCGGGCGATGGCCCGGGCTGGTCCTGAGTTCCGCTACGCAACCGGTCGAGCTCGCCCTCGCCGAAGCGCTGGTAGGAAAAGGGCTCGGTCGTCCAGCCTTCCGTCTCGATGATCCCAGGCTGCAGGCTTTGCACGTTGCCGGTCAGGATCTGGCCGTTGGCGTCGGCGATCAGGTAGAGATTGGCGCCGGGCTGGCGCGAGCGGGCCTCCACGACGCGCACCAGCACCGGCAGGCCACCGCGCTGGTAGGCGCGGGCCAGGCCTAGAACCTCGTCGTTGATGGTCTCCTGGGTCTGCGTGGTCAGCATGCGCGCCGACAGCGACGTCATGTAGAAGACGAGCAGCACGGCGCAGAGGGCGAAAAGCAGCAGATAGAGCGCCGAAAGCCTGGCCGCCGTCGTCCGCATGATGGCCGGCAGGGAAAGAGCCATGGCCGGCCTTAGATCAGGATGACGATTCGTTGAATCGTCATCCTGATCTAACCCTTTGTTGCGGCATGATCTTCTCCGAAAACCGGCTCCCACTTTTCGGGATCATGCTCTAGCCGCCCTTGAGCATATAACCAGCGCCGCGGATCGTGTGCAGGATCGGCTTGTCGAAGCCCTTCTCGATCTTCCCGCGCAGGCGCGAGACATGGACGTCGATGACATTGGTCTGCGGATCGAAATGATAGTCCCAGACGTTCTCGAGCAGCATGGTGCGCGTCACCACCTGGCCGGCATGGCGCATCAGATATTCGAGCAGGCGGAACTCGCGCGGCTGCAGCGTGATCTCGCGCCCGCCACGCTTGACCGAATGCGACAGCCGGTCGAGTTCGAGATCGCCGACCCGGTAGACGGTTTCCGATTCCCGCGCGCTGGCGCGGCGGTTCAGCACCTCGACGCGGGCAAGCAGTTCGGAAAAGGCGTAAGGCTTGGTAAGATAGTCGTCGCCGCCGGCGCGCAAGCCCGTGACGCGATCGTCGACTTCGCCGAGCGCCGACAGGATCAGCACCGGCGTGGTGTTGCCTCGCGAGCGAAGTGCTGCGATCACCGACAGTCCGTCGCGGCGCGGCATCATGCGATCGACCACCATGACGTCGTAGTCGCCCGCRTCGGCCAGCGTGAAGCCGGTCTCGCCGTCACCGGCGATATGGGCCGTGTGGCCCGCCTCGGCGAAGGCTTTCTGGAGGTAGTCCGCCGCCTCGCGATCATCTTCCATGATGAGAATCTTCATGGGGCCGTTATACGCGATTTCACKGGAATATTGAGGGGCGGCCATACCTCTTCGCCTTTGTAGTTATCGATCGCATGTCGCCGTCCCAAAAACCGGTGCCCACTTTTTGGGCGACATGCGACAAAGCGGCAGCGGGTGATGGGAAACCCGCTGCCGCCGGGAGCGAAACACGGTGACTGACTGACGTGTTCGGCCCCATGTTTCCCCGCGGTGGCTCGGGGGTGTTGAAACCACCGCGGGGAAAAACCTCTAGTTCCAAGCGGCGCTTGGTCTTTTGCGAAGACCGCACGCGGCCTTCGAGGTCATGCGCTCAGCCCTTGCCGACCGGCAGCGCGACGAAGCGGTTCGTGTCGTCGCGGCTGATCTGCATAAGCACGGCCTTGCGGCCCGCCTTCGCGGCGTCCGACATCGCCTTGGAGACATCGTCGGTGGTGTTCACCTCGGCCGAGTTGATCGAGGTGATGACGTCGCCKGGCTGGATGCCGCGATCGGCGGCGGTGCTGTCGGGATCGACRTCGGTGACGACCAGGCCCTTGCCCTTCTCGGCCTTCGTCACGGTGAGACCGAGATCGGCCAGCGTGCCGGCCTTGGCRTCGGGAGCCGACTGCTTGCYGCCGTCGTCGTTGGAGGCCTGCTTGTCGCTCGCGGGCAGCGTGCCGAGATCGACCTTGACCGTCTGGCTCTTGCCGTCTCGCCATACGGTGACATCGACCGGCTTGCCCGGCGCATAGGCGCCGATCATGCGGGCGAGTTCCTTCGGCGAGTCGACGTCCTTGCCATCGACCTGAGTGATCACGTCRCCGGCGGTGATGCCGGCCTTCTTGCCGGGACCGGCGTCCTGGGCGCTGGATACCAGCGCRCCCTTCTGCGACTTCAGGCCGAGCGACTCGGCGATGTCGGAGGTGACCGGCTGGATYTCGACGCCGAGCCAGCCGCGCTGGACGGAGCCGCTCTTCATCAGGTCTTCKACGACCTGCTTGGCGGTCGAGGCCGGAATGTCGAAGGCGATGCCGACGCTGCCGCCCGACGGCGAGAAGATGGCGGTGTTGATGCCGATCACCTGGCCGTTGAGGTTGAAGGTCGGACCGCCCGAATTGCCGCGGTTGACCGAAGCGTCGATCTGAATGAAGTCGTCATAGGGGCCGGCGCCGATGTCGCGGCCGCGGGCCGAGACGATGCCGGCGGTGACCGTGCCGCCGAGGCCGAACGGATTGCCGACGGCCACGACCCAGTCGCCGATGCGGATCTTGGAATCGTCGGCGAAGTCGACATAGGTGAAYTTGCCGCCGCCATCCACTTTCAGCACCGCGAGGTCGGTGCGCGGATCGGTRCCGACCAGCTTGGCGTCGAGTTCCTTGCCGTCGCTGGTGACGACGCTGAAGTTCGAGCCTTCCGAGACGACGTGGTTGTTGGTRACCAGATAGCCGTCCTCGGAGATGAAGAAGCCCGAGCCCTGCGCGACCGGACGCGGCTCGCCATTGCCYTGGTTGTGGTGACGGCGCATGCCGAACTGGCCGCCCTGATCGCCGAAGCCACGGAACTCCTTGAAGAAGCGGCGCAATTGCGGATTGTCGGGCAGGTTGTCGAAGCCATTCTGATCGTTGGAGCCGTCATCGGCYGTCGTCTGGACCTTGGCCTTGACCTTGACACTGACGACGGCCGGCGAAACGTGCTCGACGACATCGGCGAAGCTCGGCATCTGCGGCGCCTGGACACGCACCGCATCGGCCAGCACGGGGGCAGTGCCGGCAGCGAGCGCGCCTGCGCCGACCGCACCTGCTACCGCCAGGGAGGCGACGGCCGCCATCAGGCGCTTGCGGGTGCCGGAATTTGAATTGGGGGCAATATTCATGGGGTCTCTTATCCTCTTTCGGAGCGGATGCGCTCAGGCGGAGCATCCTCGGGCAAGAGGATTAGAGAGGCGCACATTACGGCGCCATTTCCAGTGCATGAAAGTTTTGTAATGTGGTGGCGACAWGGGCAGAGAAACCCCTTGGTTGCGCCTGTTGGTTGACCTATGTTGTACACAACTCAACATAAGGCTTTCATCATGACTGCCAGCACCACCATGACAATCCGGGTTTCTTCCGAAACCAAGCTAAAGCTCGAGCGGATAGCCACCGACACCCGTCGCAGCAAATCCTTCCTCGCCGCTGAGGCAGTTTCGGCCTATGTTGATCGGGAGCTTGAGATCATCGAGGGTATCAAACGCGGTATGAGCGACGCTGCCGCTGGCCGTGTCGTGCCCCACGACGAGGCCATGGCGGAAATCGACGCGGTGATCGAAGCGGAAGTAAAGCGCGCAGGCAAAGCGTGAAGCGGGCAGTCACGTGGTCGCGCGAAGCCCTGGACGACATCAAACGACAGGCTGCCYACATAGCGCGCGACAATCCGGCTGCCGCCAGACGCTTGGCTGATCGCATTCGAGAGGTCGGCCAAAGCCTTGGCGATATGGCGACAGGCAGGCCCGGCCGGGTAACAGGCACATATGAGAAGCCGATCGGCCGCCTGCCCTACATCATCGCCTATGCACTGCGGCCTATCGCCAGTCGTGAGAGCGTCGTCATCCTGCGCGTCATTCACACATCTCGGGATTGGCCGCCAAACGAATGGCCGATCTAGCCACCCAGCATCTTGTCCAAAGCCGCCTGCTCTTCGGCGGAAAGCGCTGACGATCCCGGCCGGCGCGAACGGGCGCTCATCACGATGAAGACGCCGCCGGCAAGAAGCAGGAGCACCGGCGTGCCCCACAAAAGCGCGTTGCGCAGGCTGAAGCGGGGCTTCAGCAAAACGAACTCGCCATAGCGAGAAACGATGTAGTCCATGACCTGCTGGTCGGTGTCGCCGGCGACCAAGCGCTGGCGCACGAGGACCCGCAGATCGCGGGCAAGATCGGCGTCGGATTCGTCGATCGACTGGTTCTGGCACACCATGCAGCGCAGGCCTTCGGAGAGCGCGCGTGCCCTCGCTTCCAGCGCCGGATCGGCCAGCACCTCATCCGGCTTCACCGCCTGCGCCGTGCCGGCAAAGAACAGGGCCAGCAGCAGGATGAGCGAGGCGAGCGAAAACCTAGCCTTCATGTCGGGCTCGCGGGCACGGCAGCGACCGCCGGCTTGCGGCGCCTTGCCGGCGCGCCGACGCGCAGGCGGCGGTCGAGCAGCGACATGGCGGCACCCGCCATCATCACCAGGCCGCCGCCCCAGATCAGCGTCACCAGCGGCTTCCACCACAGGCGCACGACGACGGAGCCGTCATTGCCCTCGTCGCCGAGCGACAGGTAGAGCTGGCTGAGGCCCAGCGTCCTGATGCCGGACTCGGTCGTCACCGTCTGCCGCACCGGATAGAAGCGTTTTGCGGAGGTTATCTCGCCGTTGGCGTTGCCATCCGCGCCCACCAGCAGGAAGCGGCCGCGGTCCTCCGTGAAATTGGGGCCTTTCTGGGGAAAGAGGCCTTCGAAGCGCAGGGTGTGGCCGGAGAGTTCCACCGTCTCGCCGACATGCATGGTGAGGATCTTCTCGGAGCCGAACGAGAGCGTGGCGACGATGCCGAGCAAGGTGAGCCCGAGCCCAAGATGCGCAAGCGCGGTGCCGAAGACCGAGCGCGGCAGTCCGGCGAAGCGCCGGAGCATGACGGCCGGCGCCACCGAGCCGACGCCCGACTTGACGGCAAGGTCGGTGAGCGCGCCGGCGACCAACCATACCGCCAGGCCAACGCCAAGTGCGGCGAAGACCGATGCGCCGTTGATGAACAGGCCGGTGACCAGCATCGCGCCAAGCGCCAGCGCGAAGGCCGCCATCAGGCGCTGCGAGGCGGCGAAGATATCGCCCCGCTTCCAGGCAAGCAGCGGCCCGAAAGGCACCAGCAAGAGCAAAGGCAGCATCAGCGGGCCGAAGGTCAGGTCGAAGAACGGCGCGCCGACGGAGATCTTGCCGCCGGTAAGCGCCTCGAGCGCCAGCGGATAAAGCGTGCCGACGAGCACCGTCGCGGTCGCTGTGGTGAGGAACAAATTGTTGAGCACCAGCGCGCCTTCGCGCGAGATCGGATGGAACAGGCCGCCCACGGTCAGCCGCGAGGCGCGCAGCGCAAACAGCGAAAGCGAGCCGCCGATGAACAGCGTCAGGATGCACAGGATGAAGATGCCGCGCGCCGGGTCGGTGGCGAAGGCGTGGACGGACGTCAGCACTCCGGAGCGCACCAGGAAGGTGCCGAGCAGCGACAGCGAGAAGGTGAGGATGGCAAGCAGCAGCGTCCAGATTTTCASCGCCGAGCGCTTCTCCATGACGATCGCCGAGTGAAGCAGCGCGGTGCCTGCGAGCCAGGGCATGAAGGACGCGTTCTCGACCGGATCCCAGAACCAGAAGCCGCCCCAGCCGAGCTCGTAATAGGCCCAGTACGACCCCATGGCGATGCCGCCGGTGAGGAACATCCAGGCGACCAGCGTCCAGGGTCGCACCCAGCGCGCCCAGGAGGCGTCGATGCGGCCTTCGATCAGGGCGGCGACCGAGAAGGAGAAGCATATCGAGAATCCGACATAGCCGAGATAAAGCAGCGGCGGGTGGATCGCGAGCCCCATGTCCTGCAGTACCGGGTTGAGGTCGCGTCCCTCGACCGGCGCCGGGTTGAGTCGAATGAACGGGTTGGACGTCGCCAGGATGAACAGGAAGAAGGCGGCGCCGATCATTCCCTGCACGGCAAGCACGTTGGCCTTGAGCGTCTCCGGCAGGTTGGCGCCGAAGGCCGCGACGAGCGCGCCGAAGAACGTCAGGATCAGCACCCAGAGCAGCATCGAGCCTTCGTGGTTCCCCCAGGTGCCGGTGATCTTGTAGATCATCGGCTGGAGCGAATGCGAATTCTCCCAGACATTGGCGACCGAGAAATCCGAACCGGCATAGGCGCTTGCGAGCGCGACAAATGAAAGCGCGGTAAGCGCGAAGCCGGTGATCGCGACCGGACCGCCGACCGCCATCAGACGCCGGTTGCCGGCGCGGGCGCCGACCAGCGGCACCAGCATCTGCACCAGCGACAGCGCGAAGGCGAGGACTAAAGCGAAATGTCCGGTTTCAACCATTACTCGCTCTTGCTTTCCTGCCAAACGCCACTGGCCTTCAGGCGGTCGGCGACATCCTTGGGCATATAGCGCTCGTCATGCTTGGCGAGCACGCTGTCGGCGACGAAGACGCCGTCCGGGCCGAAAGMWCCCTCGGTGATGACGCCCTGCCCCTCGCGGAAGAGATCAGGCARGATGCCGGTGTAGGTGACCTTGAYCGATTTCTGCTSRTCGGTAACCGAAAAGCCTACCGTTGTGCCCTGCCCGCGCATGACCGTGCCCTTCTCGACGAGACCGCCGAGACGGATGCGCTGGCCGGGCTGGACGGTTGCCGTGGCGAGGTCCGCCGGCATGTAGAAATAGGATGCCTTCTGGCCAAGCGCGTAAAAGGTGAGTCCTGCGGCGGCACCCAGGAAAGCCAGCCCCGCCAGGATCACCGACAATCGCTTCTGCTTGCGCGTCATCGCTTACTCCGTCGCCGTCACGCCAAGCGAGGCTGCAAAGGCGGCGAGTTTCCGGGCCTCCTCGCTGCCGGCGCCAAAGACGGCGACAGCGCGGCCGAGCGCGTCGCGCGCCTGGTCGGCCTTGCCGAGCACGACATAGGAACGAATGAGCCGCATCCATCCTTCCTCGTCGCGCGGATTTTGCTTCAACCTGTCGTCTAGGCGGGCGACCATTGTCTCGATCATCGCCTGCCGGTCCTGCGGYGACATCTGCCGCGCTGCTTCGACGGCCTGAGCATCGGGGCCATTGACCGGAGCGCCCGCCGCCACCGCCGGTTCGGCCGAGTCGGCAAGCGCCTGCTGCACCGCGCCGCGCCAGGGCGAATCCGGCGCAAGCAGGCCGAGCATCTTCTGCCACGCGGCGACCGCTTCGGCCTTCTTGCCTTCCTGGGCAAGGCCCAGCGCCAGGTAGAAATTCGCCTTGGCATTGGCGGGATCGAGCTTCAGCGCCGCCTCGAACGCGGCTTGCGCATCGGCCGAAACGACACCGCCGGCGGCGTTGGCGATCGCCTCGCCGAGGCCGGCCCGGCGGACGGCACTGTCGCCGTCGAGGCGGATGGCGTTGCGGTAGGCGGTCATCGCGTCAGGATAGCGCTGCAGGCGCAGATAGATCGGCGCCAGCACGTCCCAGCCCTTGCCGTCGGAAGGGTTGGCGGCGAGATGGGCTTCGGCGCGAGCGACCAACTCGTCGACCGAGGAATCGGCCGGGTTCTTGGCAAGCCGTTCGGCAAGCGGTTGCGAGGGCAGGTCGGGAGAGCCCAGCACGCCGTAAAGCCCCCAGCTCACCAGCGGAACCAGCAGCACAGCAGCGGTCGCTGTCAGCCTTGCGGTTCGCGAAGGGCGTGGTGCCTCGATGTCGGGCACAGCCGCGCCAAGGCGCAGGATGCGGCGGCCGATCTCGGCGCGCGCTTCTTCAGCCTCGCCGGGCTGGATCAGGCCGCGCGCCATGTCGCGGTCGAGCTCGGAAAGCTGGTCGCGATAGACTTCGAGGTCGTGCTCGCCGGCGCTGGACGCGCCTTTCGGACCGCCGGCCAACGGCAAAAGCACCGCCAGGCTGGCGCCCAGCGTGAGGATTGCGGCTATGACCCAGAACAGCATGGTTCTTCCAATAAAGGCAGAGCCTTGCCCTGCCAACACGAGCGTCCTGCGACGCTTTGTCGGCAGAAGCGCCGCCCGGCCTTGATCGATATCAATCGCGCCGACTATTGCGCGCTCAGGTCAGCGGCGTCCAGCTGCCGTCGGCATTGCGGCAGGCCGTGCCGCGCGCGGTGACGCCGTTGCCGCCAGTATAGACGGTATGCGTGTACTGGCGGCAGTCCTGCGAGCCGACCCGGTAAGGCTGGGCCGCGACGACCTCGCCATAATGGGCGGAGTTGTCGCCCTTCCACGTCACTTTCTGGCCGCTGGTATTGTATTCCAGCGCCTTGTACTCCGCCTCGAGACCCCTGCGCCTCTCTGCATCGCTCAGGCCGGAGCCAATCGATCCGCCGATGAGGCCGCCATTCATCGCCGAGACGATGCTGGTCGAAACCTTGCCGCCGGAGGGCGGGGTCGATACCGGCGTGACGGAAGAGCCCGGCCCGCCCCTTCCCAGTGTCGTACAGCCGGAAACGGCCAGCAGGGCGGAAACGAGCGCGACGCGAATCTTCATGCCAACAACCGGTTCTCTTGAGCGGGATGAGCTGGGGGCTGCGTCATCGGGGAGGATGGCGAGGCCATAGTGTTGATATTTGTCGGAAATTTGGCCGCACGCCGCGGCAGAAAAATCGATAAAATTCATTACTGAAGGCTCCGCAATCTCACCACCGCCCTCAAGCCGCCCATGCCGGAGCGTCCCAGCGCCAGGGCGCCTCCATACTCGTTGACGAGATCGGCCACAATGGCAAGCCCGAGCCCCGTTCCCGGCTTCGTCTCGTCGAGTCTCTTGCCACGCTTCAACACTTCCCGCGCGCTGTCCTCGGGAATGCCGGGGCCGTCATCCTCAATAACGATCTCGAACAGGTTGGCGCTTCCCGGGACCGGGGCAATAGAGACGGAAACCGCGGCTTTGCCCCATTTCATGGCATTCTCGAGCAGGTTGCCCAGCAATTCCTCCAAATCCTCGCGCTCGCCGGCAAAGACGATCTCGACCGGCGGCAGCGACAGCGTAAGCCTCGTCTGCGGATTGAGCTTCTGCAGCACGCGCACCATTCGCTCGACCAGCGGTGCGACAGGCGTGCGGAACACGACGCTGTCGCGCTGGGCGGCGACGCGGGCGCGCTGCAGGTAATGGTCGATCTGCTTCTGCATGGAGGCGGCCTGCTCGGCGATGAGTTGGCCCTTGGCGCCGCCGAGCGCGCGGCCCTCGTTGATGAGCACCGCCAGCGGCGTCTTCAAGGAATGGGCGAGGTTGCCGACCTGGATGCGCGAGCGCTCGACGATGCGCCTGTTGTTCTCGATGAGCGCGTTGGTCTCGTTGGCGAGCGGCTCGATCTCGGCGGGGAAGCGCCCATCGAGCCGCTGCGCGGTGCCCTCGCGCACCATAGCCAGCGCATTGCGTACGCGGCGCAGCGGCTGCAGCCCAAGCAGGATGGCGATGGCGTTGATGGCGATCATGCCGACGCCGAACAGCGACAGATAGGTGAGCAGGCGACGCTGGAAGCTCGCGATCTCCTGTTCGAGCTCGGTATGATTGCCCATGACGCGGAAACGCGCGGCGCGGTTCTTGGCGTCGAGGACGAACTCGCTCTCGAAAACCTGCAGCACCTCGCCGTGGATGCCTTGGGTGGCGTAGCTGCGCTGGAAGTTCGAGTTGAAGGGAACCTCGGCGACGCTCGGCGAGAGGATCGAGGTCGTCATCGAGGAGGAATGGATTTCGCCGTGGACGCCTTCCGACGCGGGCTCCACCGACCAGTACCATCCGGAGTTCGGCTCGGAAAAGCGCAGGTCGCCGAGGTCCGGCGAGCCGGTCAGCGCGCCATTGTCGGAGATGCCGACCGAGCCGATCAGGTTGAACAGATGCGCCGARAGCAGGCTGTCGAAGCCGCGCTCGCTGGCCTGCCGGTAAAGCGTYGTGATGAGCGTGAAGATGACGACCAGCGTCAGGATCGCCCARACGGTGGAAAAGCCGATGACGCGAAAGGTCAGCGAGCGCGGCCAGAGCCGCAGCTTCGAAAGCCGCGTTCGGACGATTGGCTTCAGCGGTTCCGCGTCACGCCTCCGGCTCACGCATGCGGTAGCCCATGCCACGCACGGTTTCGATCATGTCGATGCCCATCTTCTTGCGAAGCCGGCCGACAAAGACCTCGATGGTGTTGGAATCGCGGTCGAAATCCTGATCGTAGAGATGCTCGACCAGCTCGGTGCGCGACACGACCTCGCCCATGTGGTGCATCAGATAGGCAAGCAGCCGGAACTCGTGCGAGGTGAGTTTCAGCGGCACGCCGTTGACATCGGCCTTGGAGGCCTTGGTGTCGAGCCTGAGCGGGCCGCAGGTAAGCTCGGACGAGGCGTGCCCCGCGGCGCGGCGGATCAGCGCCCTGACGCGAGCCAGCACCTCCTCGATATGGAAGGGCTTTGTGACATAGTCGTCGGCGCCGGCATCGATGCCGGCCACCTTGTCGCTCCAGCGGTCGCGCGCGGTGAGGATCAGCACCGGCATCTTGCGGCCGCCACGGCGCCAGCGCTCCACGACGCTGATGCCGTCCATCTGCGGCAGGCCGATATCGAGGACGACGGCGTCGTAAGGCTCGGTGTCGCCGAGGAAATGCCCTTCCTCGCCATCATAGGCGCGGTCGACGACGTAGCCGGCGTCGACCAGCGCGTCCCCTATCTGCCGGTTGAGATCCTTGTCATCCTCGACGACGAGCACGCGCATGGTTTGTAGCCTGTTGCAGGAGAGATATAGGCCGATTCCGCCGGCCTGGGAAACTTCAGCCCGTCAAGGGGGTCAGTCCAATGGAACGACGATCTCCGAGCGGCGCGGGCGCTGCCCGTCCTTGCCGGGCACCAGCACGACGACGACGCAGACCTGCTGGCCGCCGCGCGTCGACTGCGAGGCCTTGGCCAGGGTGCCGCCATTCTGCGCGGCGACCTGCTGGCCTATGGCGTAGCAATCGGCGGCGGCCACCACGACCGGCTCGTCGGCCGACGGCTCGGCGACCGGGGCCGCCGTCGCCTGCGACGCGAAAAGGCCGGCTGCGGCAAGCGCCAGCGTCGCGGTGCGGAGATGGGTGCGGAACGTTTTCATGATCACGGTTCTAACGCATCCGTGCTGAACGTGAAATGAACGGTGAACGACCGAAAATCCATGCCCGCCATACCTCCCTCAACGCGGGACGACAACTTGCAATCATGCCGCCTCAAGCGGGCCGCGAAATTCATAGCCGGAAAATCAGTGGCGCGGCTACGCTTTTTCGGATGCCGGAGCCCCTGCCTCGGGCCCTCGAGCGTTTCGCGGTTCCATGAAACCAGCGCGACGCGTCTCAAGCGATTTCTCAGGCGCYTTCCTGCGTCAGCGCGCGAAAGCGCAGCAGCCCGTGATGGACCGCGAGATCCTCGTCATAGCGCGCCTCGGCGAAYTCSAGCGACAGCCGGGTCTGGCCGCGCGGACCGATGGAGAGYGCGGCACCGTCGAGACGCGCCCTGATGCTGTCCATGATGAGGCGCGTCTCGGYCTCGCCYTGCGCCTTCGACCAGATATGCAAAGTGATGAGCTGATCATTGTCGTTGTCGGCGCCGGACTCCAGGTCGAARGCGCTGGTGCGGCCGTAGGTCACGTTGGGAAAGGCGGCCTTGTCGCTGGCGCGCTCGAGCAGGCCCGCGCCGCCAAGCAGCGCCGACAGCGACGCATCGGTCTTCAGCCGCAGGAACAAGGCCTGCATAAGATCGCCGGGCGCCGTCATTTCCCATCCATCGCCAACAAGCCTCCGCATCGTCGCCAACGAGAGTCGGCAACGTAACCGCGCTCGCAACCCAATGCCAGATCGCGAATCGCCTCCACTGTAGCGTGAACGGCGAAGGTCTCGGGAATATTACGTTTTCGGAATTAGGAAACCGGCGCCGCGCCGCCCTCCTCAGTGCGCCTTGCGATGAAATCGTCGAGCACACCGGCGGTGGCGGCGGCGGATGGCGGCGGCTGGAAATCAGCCAGGATCCGCTTCCAGACACCGGTGGCGCGCTCGGTGGCGGTCTTCGAACCCGCCAGCGTCCAGTTGCCGAAATTTGACCAGTCGGCGACCAGCGGCTCGTAGAAGGCGGTGCGGTAGCGCGACATGGTGTGGGCCGCCGAGAAGAAGTGACCGCCGGGCTGGACCTCGGCGATGGCGTCGAAGCCGATGGCGTCGGCGTCGCCGGGTGTCCTGGCGCAAAGCTCGGCCACCGTCTGCAACGCCTCGATGTCGGTGATCAGCTTCTCGAAGGAGACGCTCAAGCCGCCTTCCAGCCATCCGGCGGCATGGATGCAGACGGTGGCGCCGGCAAGCACCGAGCCCCACAACGCGAACTGCGTCTCATGCGCCGCCTGCGCGTCGGAAATGTTGGCCGCACTGCCGCCGCCCGAGCGCCARGGCAAGCCGGTGAAACGCGCGAGCTGGCCGGCGCCCAGCGTCGCCTTGACGTGCTCCGGCGTGCCGAAGGCCGGCGCGCCGGATTTCATGTCGACATTGGAGGAGAAGGAGCCGTAGATCACCGGCGCGCCGGGGCGCACGATCTGGGCAAGCGTCAAGCCCGCTAGCGCCTCCGCGTGCTGCAGCGTCAGCGCGCCCGCCACCGTGATCGGCGCCATGGCGCCGGCAAGGCAGAAAGGCGTGATGATCGACACCTGCCCGGCACCGGCGAAGTCGATGATGCCCTGCGCCATCGGGATGTCGAGTTGGCGCGGCGAGTTGGTGTTGATGACGGTGTAGCAATGGGCGGCCGCCCGGAATTCGTCCTCCGAGAGGCCCCGCGCCAGCCTGACCATCTCGAAGCCGTCCTCGACCTGTGGCTTGCCGCGGGCAAAGACGAAGGGCAGCTTGTCCGACAGCGTCAGCTGCGCCCGGTTGACGGCATAGTGGCGGAAGCGGTTGTCGACGTCCTGCGGCTCGATGCAGGGGCCGAGCATGTGCAGCACGTCGAAATGCTGCACCAGACGGATGAAGTCCTCGAAGGCCGCGAGCGTGCCCGGCCGCCGGCCGCGCTCGAGATCGGTTACGTTCGGCGCSCCGCAGCCGGCGAGAAAGGTCATGGTGCCAAGCTCGATGTCGAGATCGCGGGAGCGGTCGCCGGCGCGCGTCGGGATCGAGCGCGGCGCGGAAGCGAGCGCTGCCTSGACCATGTCGCGGCCGAGGCGCACCATCTGGCTGTCCTCGTCGACCAGCGCGCCGGCCTTTGCAAAAAGGGCGCGCGCTTCGGGCAGCAGCACCTTGATGCCGAGCTCTTCCAGGACGCGCAGCGCGGTGTCGTGGATCGCGGCGACCTGATCGTCGGAAAAGACGGGCTGCGGCAGGAACGGGTTCTTCAGCGAGCGATAGTCGGTGTGGCGGCTCGACTCGGCGCCGGCCTCGCCCGTTCGTCCGCGCCGGCGTTCGCGCCTGTCTCGTGCAGCATTGTCAACCATGCCCGATCCTCCCTATTGCCGCATCGCCTTGCCTTCGGGGTCGTAGGGCGAGGCCGCGATGACGCGCGCAGGCCGCTCGACGCCGACAATGTGCACCGACAGTTCCGTCCCCTCCCCGGCGAAATCGCCGTCCACCAACGCCAGGGCGACGCTCTTGCCGATCGTGTAGCCGTAGCCGCCGGAAGTGACGAAGCCGACGCGCCGGCCCTTATGCCAGACCGGTTCGAAACCGCTGGCGTCGGCGTCCACCGCGTCGACCTCCAGCGTCACGATCCGTCGGGAGGTGCCCGCCTCGCGCTCCTGCAGCGCCGCCTCGCGGCCGATGAAGTCGCCCTTGTCGAAGGCGATGAAGCGGTCGAGCCCGGTCTGGCCGGGCGTGTAGCCTTGCGTGAACTCGCGCGACCAGATGCCGAAACTCTTCTCCAGCCGCAGCGACCCCAGCGCGTAATAGCCGATCTCGGCCAGCCCGAGATCCTCGCCGGCGGCAAGCAGCGTCTCACGCAGGGTCGAATGGAGTGTGGCCGGGCAATTGATCTCGAAGCCGAGCTCGCCGGCGATGGAGAGCCTGGCCACCCGGGCGCGCACCATGCCGATGTCGAAATCGCCGCAGGCCATGAAGGGCAAGGCTTGCGCCGAAACGTCCCGGTGCGTTGTGCGCTCGACGATCTTCCTTGCGTTCGGTCCGGTGACGAGGAAGCCCGAGACCGTGTCCGAGATGTCGGCAATCGAGACGCCGCCCATCATRTGCGCCTCGAACCAGCGCATGTGGAACTCCCTGAGGTAATAGGAGCCCATGATCCAGTATTCGCCACCGCCCCAGTTGATGACGGTGAGATCGCCCTTCAGCCTGCCGTCAGGCCCGAGCATCGGCGCCAGCTTCGCGCGCCCGGGCTTCGGCAGCCTGCAGGCGAGCAGCCTGTCGAGCCAGGCCTCGGCACCCGGGCCGGACACGGCATAGCGCGAAAAAGCAGTCGTATCGGCGAGGCCGGCGGCGCGGCGGACCTGCAGAACCTCATCGCCGACGATGTCGAAGGCATTGGAGCGCTTCAGCGTCGTCTCCTCGCGGAAACCCATCGGCGCGAAATAGGCTGGGATCTCCAGCCCCCAGGAGGCGGTCCATTCGCAGCCGGCGGCCGTCATGCCGTCATAGGCGCCGGGACGCTTCAGCGGCCGGCCGGCCGGCAGTCGCTCGTTCGGGAAGGTCATGACGAAGCGGCGTGCGTAGAACTGGCCCGTCGTCTGCCGAAGATACTCGCGGTTGGCGGCAAAAGCGCCATAGCGGGCGATGTCCATGCCGAAGATGTCGGCCTGCGGCTCGCCATAGATCATCCATTCGGCGAGCGACTTGCCGACGCCGCCGCCCTGGCTGAAGCCGGCCATGACGCCGCAGGCGACCCARTAGTTCTTCAGCCCCCTGACCGGGCCGACCAGCGGATTGCCGTCAGGCGTGAAGGTGAAGGCGCCGTTGACCCATTTGCGGATRCCGGCKTTSGCCAGGCAGGGGAAGCGCTGATAGGCCCTGGARAGYTCCGGRCTGATACGGTCGATGTCCTCGGGWATSAGTTCRATGCCGTARTYCCAGGGCGCGCCGTCCATRTTCCAGTGYTTYGGGTTCTGCTCATAGACGCCGAGCARMACRCCTTTGCGCTCCTGCCKSAGRTARGAGAARCCGTCGAGATCSACSGCRAGGCCGAGTTCCTTRTCSAGCGCSGCGACCTCGGGAATGTCMTCGGTRACGAARTARTGGTGCTCCATCGGCGTCACCGGCAGGTCGACGCCGGCCATGAGGCCGACCTGCTTGGCCCAGAGACCRCCRGCATTGACGACATGCTCGGCGACGATGGTGCCCTKCTCGGTGACGACGTCCCAGCCGCCGTCGGCGCGCTGCTTCAAYTCGACGACGCGRTTKCGCAGGATGACRTCSGCGCCGCGYTTCTTCGCRGCGCCGGCATAGGCATGCGTCGTGCCRTAAGGGTCGAGATGGCCTTCGTTGGAATCGTAGAGGCCGCCCAGCACGTCGCTGACGTCGACGATCGGACAGATCTCCTTGATCTCTTCCGGGCTCACCAGCCGGGCCGTCTCGATGCCGACCGACTGGAACACGGCCCAGGCCGATTTCAGCCACTCCCAGCGTTGCGGGTCGCTCGCCATGTTGACGCCGCCGGTCATGTGCAGGCCGGCGTTCTGGCCGGACTCGGCCTCGATCTCGCGATAGAGTTTGATCGTGTAGTCCTGCAATGCCGCGACGTTGGGATCGGCATTGAGGGCATGGAAGCCGGCCGCCGCGTGCCAGGTCGAGCCGGCCGTCAGTTCCGCGCGCTCGATGAGGGCGACGTCGCTCCAGCCGAACCGGGTGAGATGATAGAGCACCGAGGCGCCGACCACGCCTCCTCCGATGACGACTGCGCGATAGTGCGACTTCACGAGTCTCTCCCTCTCGTTGGAAACACCACAATACACAGTCTGGACATTTATGTCTAGACACTTCTGTCCAGAGCTTGCGCACACGTCCCCACCATGCCTATTGTGCCGCCATGACCATGACTTCCCGCCAAGACGAGCCAGGGCCCGGCAACATCAAGGTGACACGCCGGGACTGGATCGATCTCGCGCTGCGGACGCTGATCTGCGACGGCATCGAAAGCGTGCGCGTGCTCACGCTCGGTCAGAAGCTCGGCGTCTCGCGCTCAAGCTTCTACTGGTACTTCGACAGCCGGCAGGATCTGCTCGACCAGTTGCTCGCGCATTGGCACGACACCAACACAACGGCGATCGTCGAGCGCGCCCGGCGTCCGTCCGAAACGATCATCATGGGCGTGATGAACGTCTTCGAATGCTGGGCCGACGAGCGGCTGTTCGATCCGAGGCTCGATTTCGCCATCCGCGAATGGGCSAGGCGCTCGGACGACGTGCGGCGCATGATCGACAAGGCCGACGACGATCGCCTGACCGCCATCCGCGACATGTACCGCCGGCACGGCTATGACGACGAGGACGCCTTCATCCGGGCGCGCGTGCTCTACTACATGCAGATCGGTTACTACGTGCTCGACCTGAAAGAGCCGGTAGAGGCGCGGGTCAGCCATCTCGCCGCCTATCTGCGCTCATTCACCGGCCTGGAGCCGAGCGAGGCGGATGTGGCGCATTTCATGCGCTTCATCGCGGCAAGGTGATATCACGAGCGGCTCGCTTCAGATCAACAAAGCTTGCGCTGTGGCTTCGCTGCCCTTGTGAGCGGTGCTAAAATGATCGAAGAGTCTGGCAGGGTACCCACCCTGAAACTGCCCGCATGATGTTTCGGGCGAGGTGCGCTCGGCGGGAAATTGGAATGGCAAGTCCCTCGAAACCACGCAAGAGAAGAGGCCGGATCGCCTCGGCGCTGCTTGCCGTCGACGCATGGCTCGACTCTTCGCTCTATGAAATCGGCTTCAAGGCGCGCCAATTCTGGGAAGCGGCCACCATCTTTTTCCGCCGTTTCCGGCTGCATGGCTGGCGGCGCGCCATCATCGAGGTGCTGAGCGAAGGCTTCACCATGGGCGCCGGCGGCTTCGTGGTGCTGCTCGCGCTCGCCATGCCTGCCTTCCAGATCACAACCGGCGACTGGCGCAACCAAGGCGATTTCGCCGTCACGTTCCTCGACCGCTACGGCAACGAGATCGGCCAGCGCGGCATCATCCAGCGCGATTCCGTGCCGGTCGACGAGATGCCCGACCATGTCATCAAGGCGGTGCTCGCCACCGAGGACCGGCGCTTCTTCGACCACTACGGCATCGACATACTGGGCCTGTCGCGYGCGATCTTCCAGAATGTGCGTGCCAATTCGGTGGTCCAGGGCGGCTCGAGCATCACCCAGCAGCTCGCCAAGAACCTGTTCCTGTCGAACGAGCGCACCTTCGAGCGCAAGATCAAGGAGGCGTTCCTGTCGCTCTGGCTGGAAGCCAACCTTTCCAAGAAGGAGATCCTGCAACTCTACCTCGACCGCGCCTATATGGGCGGCGGCACGTTCGGTATCGAAGCAGCGGCGGACTTTTATTTCGGCAAGAGCGTGAAGGATCTGAAYCTGGCCGAGGCGGCAATGCTTGCCGGCCTGTTCAAGGCGCCGACCAAATACGCCCCGCATATCAATTTGCCGGCTGCCCGCGCGCGCGCCAATGTGGTGCTGTCCAACCTGGTCGATGCCGGCTTCATGACCGAAGGCCAGGTGCTGCAGGCGCGCCTGCATCCGGCCGACGTCGTCGATCGCGGCGAGCAGAAGAGCCCCGACTATTTCCTCGACTGGGCTTTCGACGAGGTGAAGAAGACCGTCAAGACCGGCCAGCACTCCCTGGTCGCGCACACCACCTTCGACGCCAACATCCAGAAGGCGGCGGAAGAGTCGGTGGAGTTCCACCTCCGCCAGTTCGGCAAGGAATATAACGTCACCGAGGGCGCGGTGGTGGTGATCGAGACCAATGGGGCGGTTCGCGCCATCGTCGGCGGCCGCGACTACGGCGCCAGCCAGTTCAATCGCGCGACCAAGGCGCTGCGCCAAACCGGTTCTTCCTTCAAGCCCTATGTCTACGCCACCGCCATGGAGCATGGCTTCACGCCGGACTCGGTGATTTCCGGCGGTCCCGTCAGCTGGGGCAACTGGTCGCCGCACAACTATAGCGGAGGGTCGGCAGGCAACGTGACGCTGCTGACAGCGATCGCCAAATCGATCAACACCGTGCCGGTGCGGCTCGCCAAGGATCATCTCGGCATCGCGCCGATCAAGGCGATGGCCGAATCGATGGGCGTGGAATCGCCGCTGGAATCGCACAAGACCATGGTGCTCGGCACCTCGCTGATGACGGTGATGGACCAAGCGACGGGCTACAGCGTCTTTGCGCAGAACGGCTTCGTCGGCTCCAGGCACGGCATCACCCAGCTCGTCACCCGCACCGGCGAGGTGGTGTATGACTGGACCAAGGACGCGGCGCCGCCGCACCGCGTGCTGTCGGAAAAGGCGCTGAAATACATGAACACCATGCTGGCGGCCGTACCGGTGATCGGCACCGCCCGGCGTGCCCAGCTTCCCAACATCGTCGTGGCCGGCAAGACCGGCACCACCCAATCCTATCGCGACGCCTGGTTTGTCGGCTTCACGGGCAACTACACGGCCGCCGTCTGGCTCGGCAATGACGACTTCACGCCGACCAACAAGATGACCGGCGGTTCGCTGCCGGCGATGGTGTGGCAGCGGCTGATGGTCTACGCGCATCAGAACATCGACCTCAAGCCGATCCCCGGTCTCGATCACCCCTATGTGGACCCGGAGGTCGCGGCCAAGGCCGAAGAGGCGGCGAAGAAGGAAGCAGCGGACGCCACAGCGCAGGCACAGGCCGAACGCCCGCCGGTGCTTTCCAGCCGGACAACGCAGACGCTGAGGGACATGACCAAGGCGTTCCAGGCAGCACCCGTACTCGACGCCCCTGCTCCACCGGAGACGCTGTCGGCGCTTTAACCCGGCTTGCCACGGCACCCCGCGCCGCGATATCCCGAGCAACTTCCTTTTGTTCCGGCTCTTCATGCTCAAGAACGCCATCCTGACGCTGCTTTCGCTTGCCATTGCCATCGGGCTTGGCGGTTACAGCGTCTGGTATGCGCTGAACGCCCAGGATGGTGTCGGCGCGATCCGCATCGGCCAGTGGACCGCCTTTCCCGAAATCGGGACGCAGGCCGCCGACCCCTATTCGAAGGCGCGCGTGGCACGCGAGGGCGTGCTGGCCCTCGGGCAGGCCGAGGGGTTGGCCTTCGTCGCCGAGCGCGACGAGGCTGGCGAGCCGCTGAAACGGGAGTGCGCCTACACGATCGCAGGCGGATATCCGACCGCCCGTTTCTGGACACTCTATGCCGCCGACCAGTCGCTCGGCGTCATCGACACGGGCAAGCCGAGGSTCGCTGCGCTGCAATCCTACGAGGTGCTGCGCCAGCCCGACAACACGGTCGTCATTTCCGTCGGCAACCACCCTGCCCCGGGCAACTGGCTGCTCACCAACGGCTCCGGCAAGATGTATTTCGTGCTCACCTTCTACGACACGCCGATCGCCAGCAGCACCGGGCTATCCGATGTGACGCTGCCGCGCATCCTGAAGGCGGGCTGCAATGCGTAGCCCGCTGCACGCCCTGATCCTCGGCCTGCTCGGCGCCGGCATCGTCCACATCGTCGTGCTGTTCCTSGTGCCGGAATTCTCCGAACGCGACGCMTGGTCGCGACTGGCGATGGCCTCGGACCTCTACAAGATGACGCGCCTCGACGCCGAGGCCGGCGGCGCGCCGGTGGTGAAGTCGGTCGATCCGCTGTTCTACGCGGCCGCCTGCCGCTTCGACCTTTCCGACGGCATGGTGCGGATCAAGGCGCCCGGCGGCGTGCCGTTCTGGTCGGCCTCGGTCTATGACCGCAACGGCCACAACATCTATTCCTTCAACGACAACAATGCGAACAGCGGCAAGCTCGACGCGGTGGTGCTGACGCCGGCGCAGATGATCGACGTGCGGCGTGATCTTCCCGAGGAACTGCAGGGCGCGATCTTCGTCGAGGCGCCGATCGAGGAAGGCATTTTCGTCGTCCGCGCGTTCGTGCCGGACGAGAGCTGGAAGCCGATCGTGTCGCGCTTCCTCGAGCAGAGTGGCTGCGACCTGCTGGACTACTGACGGGCCGGGCCGATCAGTGATGCGGGACCGGCGGCCGCGGCGAGCCTGGCTTGTCCGGGCCGCCCGGCAATGCCTGGCCGGCCTGCGGCTGCTGCTCGTAGCGGACGCCGGGGAAGATGATGACCGCCGCCGCCGTAGTGGTGTCGTGACTTACCCGATTTACAGGTGCCGTTCTCGGCACAAATGACAGGACCATGCCCATGGTTCGCGCATTCCTCTCTCGGTTTTCCCGGAGCACAACGCAACGCCTCCAAAATTGATTAAGGCGGGCAGAGGGTTAACGGAGCGCTAACGGATCGCCGCTAATTTGATCTTTGTTCCCTGGAGACGCGAAACCGGCACGGCCGGATCGAGCGGGTCCGGGATTGTGTCGAGTATCGGGCGTATCCTCCGTGTCTTCTTCGGATTTCAGGCAAATCGCTATCCGGACCGAAGCGGGAAAAGCCGAAAGGCTGTTCCGCGCCGCGGTGTCGGCATTCTGCTCGCTGACGCGCCCTTCGCGCCGCGAGATCGCCCAACTCGAAGACCTGACGCTGCCCCTGTTCAGCGAGGTGTCCGTCGAATCCCGCCGCTATGTCGCCGCGGCCCTTTCCGAATGCGAATACGCGCCGACCGCCCTAGTGCGACGCCTCGCCGAAGAGCCCGTGGAGATCGCGGCTCCACTGCTTGCGCGCTCCAGCGCGCTGAGCGACATCGACCTCATCGCGCTGATCGGCCGCCATGGCCTGCCGCACGCGCGCGCGATCGCGCGGCGCAAGGAACTGAACCCGACCATCGCCGATCTGATCCGTGCGCTCGAAAAGCCGACGCTGGTCAAGACCCGGCCGCCGGAGACGGTCACAAGGCTGGTGCCGGCGAAACCGGAACCAGCGAGCGTTCCGGACGACGACCGCGCGGTTTCCGGCGAGGCGGCGGAGAACGCGCGGCGGCGCCTGCGTTCGATGATGCGCCCGGCAGGCGAAGGTGCGGCCGTCAACGCGTTCCTCGGCCAATCCGCCTATATGAAGCTTCGCGAGACGGCGCTGACCGGCAATGCAGCCTTCTTCCAGACCGCCCTCGCCGACGCCCTGGAGATCGACTTTTCGACCGCAAGGTCGGTGACGGGGCAGTCGAGCTACGCCGCGTTGCTTGCCGCGCTTAGGGCGCTCGACCTCAGCGAGGACCGGGCCTTCCTGATCGCGGTCGCGGTCTATCCCGGCGAATTCCCGCATCCGCAGGCGATCCGCCTGTTCCTCGACCGCTACCGGCTGCTGCATCGCGAGGCGGCGCAAGACAAGGTGCGGGCCTGGAAAGCCGAAACGCTGTCCCGGGCGATCCGCGGCAACGCGCCCGATGCGGTCGACGCCGAGCGCCGGGACGCGTCGGATGGCGACGATGCGGCTGACAGCCTCAAGGCCTCTTGAGACGAACAACCTATTCGGTCTTGACGGACAGAAGCTCTTCGACCGGGACAGAGCCAGCCTCGATCTCGACCAGCCAGATGTCGGGATCGAATCTTTTTTCCTTTTCAAGGCGCGCGTCGAATGCCGAGCCGTCGTCGCTGGAATCGAGCAAGGTGAAGAACCGCTCGTCGGGCTTGGCGGAATCGTAGCTCGTCTGCGGCGCCGGCCCGTAGAGAGCCACCTCCCCCAGCCTGCCACGCGACAGCACGAAGACAGCACCCGCTTCGGTCGCGCCGCGCTTGACCACGGCCGCAAAGCCGCCCGCGCCGAACACGCGCCGTACAAGGGCCGATACCCAGAGATCGGTGGTCACGCGCATGGCCGGATTCCAGATGACATGCGCTGTTCCTTAGAGGATCGAACAGGTAACAGGAACCAGTTGGTCCAATTTGAGCTGCCCCTCGCATGGGCCCGATTTTTTGGCTCAACCCTTATAGCCGTTCGTCGAACACTGCCGGCGTGATGTTCCGCCCGCCATAAAAGACGCCCAAGATCAGCACGCGTTCGCTCTCGACCATAAAGGCAATGCTGACGGTGCGGCGATAGCCGACAATGCGCAGGCCGGCTACGATCTCGGTCCGCTCGGTGCCTCGCTCTGGAAACGTCGATAGGCTGCCGCAATAGTCACGAATGCCGCTAATGAAGGTCCATGCAACCGAGGGCGACGCGCGCTCCGCGATGTGCTCGTAGAGTTCCTCTAGAGCCGGATGATTTCAGGTCTGTTCGACCTGAAATCTGAATCCGGCTCTAAATCAAGGAGATAGAGCATGATGTCGCCCGAAAACCGCTTCACACTTTTCGGCATCATGCTCTAGCTCGACCTTTGCCTGGGGATGGAAAACAACCTTACGCCCCATCCCTACTTGGYTTTCGCCAAGTTGGCGCGATGACGCGCTTCCAGTTCCGCGAAGACCGTGTCGGCCGGGATGCCCTTCGCCGGATCCTGCCGAAGCTCGGCAAGACGGGATGGTATTTCGCTGCGCAGCCACTTCTCCCGCCCCGCCTCGAAATCTTCCAGCATTCGCAGGCCCGCGCGAACGACCTCGCTGGCGTTGTTGTAGCGGCCGGATTCGACCTGCTTGCGGATGAAGCTCTCATAATGATCGGTAAGGGCGTAGTTCGGCATGGCCACCTCCTGCCTGAGCATGGCTATATATAGCAATAGGTATCAACTATTGAAATCCCTTCAGGCCTAACTGGCCCGTTCCGGATCCCTGATAAAGAGCAAATCGGAGGGTCTACGATGCTGGGCCCGTCAATTCGTCAGGCCGATCTCTCGCATCTTGACGTAGACGGCCTCGTCCGGCTCTCCGGTTTGCGGAAGGCCGAACAGCGCCTGGAACTCCTTGATCGCGGCCTTGGTGCGGGCTCCGACCCTTCCGTCGAGCTGCATGTCGTCATTGCCGAAGGCCTTGAGGCCGGCCTGGATCTTGACGATGCGGGCATCCGGAGCGCCGGCGTTGGCCGGCGCCGAAACCGGAATCGGCACCGGCGCGGGAGCCGGAGCCGCTGCGCCGCCGGCAGGACGCGGCGCCGGGTGGGGAATGGCCGAGGTCGTCTGCCGGGCGCCGAGTTGGTCGAGCAGCGCGCCGTCGATCTCGCCGGATGCAGGCAGCCCGACCTTCAATTGATAGGCCTGGATCGCCTTGCGCGTCGCAGGGCCGGTGACGCCGTCGACGGTGCCGCCGTAGAAGTTCAGGTCCTTCAGGATGCCCTGCACTTCCTGAACAACCGGATCCGGCTTGACGGCCGGCTGTGCCGGCGCCTGCCGCACGATATTGATCGTGGTCTCGGGTTCGTCGGAAACGGTGCGCGGAAAATTCTCGATGCTCCGGGTCGCGAAGAAGGCGCCGGTGTGCGGAAAGGGCTGATACCAAAGCGCATTGGCCGATACGTAGAAGAGCGTCACCAGGAAGGCGGTCGAGCCGCCGACCAGGACCGGATTGCGCGAAATCACCTCACCGACGGCAACCGCGCCGTCGACGAGCACGCTGCGCTCGGGTTCGACCACTTTAGGCCGTTTTGCGGAGCGCGCCATTCCTCTCCCCATTGACATCCCCCTTCGGCTTCGCCGCGGGCATGGCCAGCACGCCGTCCGAGGGCGCGCCCGCGCGCAGCTTCGGCCCATTGACCGGCAGGCTGATCGTCACCGTGGTGCCTTGGCCCGGCGCGCTTTCGATGGACATCGTGCCTTCGTGCAGCTCGACCAGGCCCTTGACCAGCGACAGGCCGAGCCCGGTTCCCTCGAAACGGCGCGTATAGTCGTTCTGGATCTGCGTGAACGGCTTGCCGAGATTGGCGAAATCCTCCTCGGCGATGCCTATGCCGGTGTCGCTCACCCAGAAGTGCAGCCGTGAGCCGACGCGCTTGGCGCCGATCACCACATTGCCGCCGTCCGGCGTGAACTTCACGGCGTTGGAGACCAGATTGATCAGGATCTGCTGCATGGCGCGGCGATCGGCGTTGACCTCTCCCGTATCCGGCGCGATCTGCGCGGCAAGGCTGATGCTCTTGGCCTCGGCCAGCGGCCGCATCATCGAGCGGCACATGTCGACCGCCTCGACGAAGCGGAATGGTTCCGGCTCGGTCGCATAGGCGCCGGCCTCGATGCGCGAAACGTCGAGGATCGAGGTGACGACCGACAGAAGATGTTGGCCGGAATCCCTGACCAGGCCGACATATTCCTTTTGCCGGGGGTCGCTGAAGGCACCGAACATCTCGTGCAGCAGCATGTCGGAAAAGCCGATGATGGCGTTGAGCGGCGTGCGCAGCTCGTGRCTGACGACCGCCAGGAACCGCCCCTTGGACACTTCGGCGGCAGCGGCCGCTTCCCTGGCYGCGGCGAGCTCCTCGCGCAGSGCAGCGACATCGTCGTTCTCGCGCAGCACGAGCGTAAAGAYGTCCTGATCGGTTTCATCACGCATCARTTCGAGCCGGAACGGCTGGAAATTGTCGGCCGTGCCGGCGCCATCGCGCGGCAGCCGGATGCGAAGGTCGATCCGGCGCCGCGGCGCGCCGTCGCGCAGGTCGGCGAGTGCGCAGAGATAGGCGACGCGGTCGGAAAGGTGGACGCGGTCGAACAGGCCGGTGCCGAGCAGAAGTTCCGGCGCCAGCTTGAGGATCGAACGCGCCTTGGCGGAGGCGTCCAGCACCTCGCCCTGGCGACCGACACGCAGCACGACCGCCTCGATGATCTCTTCCAGGCGATCGCCGGCAGGCGGCGCGGACCGTGCATTGACTGGATTGGCGAAGGTGGCCGCCCGCGGCAGCAGCGTCAGCGCCCAGGCAACCGGCAACAACCAATGCCAGGCGACGACGCCGTCATGGAAAGGCAAAAGTGCATCGGCGAAGGGCTGCGCCAGAACAGCGGCAAGCGACGCCAACGCCGCCGCAAACGCCGCGCGCCGGGAACCGGTGATCCACCAGGCCTCGACCGGCAGCGCCACGGCAAGCAGCGCAACCGGCGAGGCCAGCCCGCCTGCCGCGGCAATGGCGCCGGCAAGCGCTGTCCCGCCGAACGCGACTGCTGCCCGGGCGGCGAATGTCACATGGCCCGTCGCCGCGACCAGCAGGGCTGCGAACCAGCAAAGGCCGAACACGGCGAAGATCGCTGCCACCGTCACGGCCGCGCCGAGGCTCGAGGTGACCAACGTCACCGCCGCGCCCGCGGCAAGGAAAGGAGCGGCGAGCATGACGCCGATGAAGCGGCGCTGGCGCAGCCGCTCGCCCTCATCCGCGACGGTCGGATGAACCATGCGTTCGCAGCCGGCGGCTACCGCGCCTGGCAATTGAACGTATCTGGCCGTCATCGAACTCAACGTACTCGTTACCCGGTCGTGAACCGCCCCTGCTTTGCAGGTGACTCCTTAATTGGCTTGAAACTCGCATCCAGCGTTTAAGGAATGGATAAGGCTGGCGGCGCCAGCGCCTTGCCCGGGGCAAATATTGTGACGCCAGCCGCGCAGCGCACGCCGAGTTGCCGCCATGGTAAATGGTGCGTTAGCCGCAACGGCTGTGCCGAAACTGGGCAGTACCGAAGCCGGCTATCCGTTAGCTCTCAAAAAATCGTTCAAAAACAAAAGGATATATGGTTATCATGGAGTTAACGCAATCGATGAGGTTCGAGACAAATCGATTGCAAAACCAATCCTTTCGAATTTGCCTAAAATTTGAAGAAAATTCGCCGCTTCCACGCAAGCCGTCTTTTGTGCGAACGTGCCACTATCCTGACCATAAAAGAGGTCATGCCGATTGATGCATGATCCATCTCGGACGAGAGGTTTCGATATGGGCTTTCTGATCAGGTTCGCTTTCTGGTTTTCGCTCGTTCTGCTGGCGCTGCCGCTCAGTGTCGGGCCAGACGAGAATGGCCGCGAGGCGGTCGGACCGATCCAGGCGCTGTTTGCGGCACGCGAGGCGGTCGGCGACATTGCCGGCATCTGCGAGCGCAAGCCGGACGTATGCGAGACCGGCAAATCGGCCATGCACACCATCACCGTCCGGGCCAAGGAGACCGCCAGGATAGCGGCCACCATGCTGAACGACCAGCAGCCGGAGAAGGCAGCCGCGCCCGGGACGAAGGTGGCGGAGACTTCCGCCGAGACCACCGGCAGCGTCGCCGAGGACATCGTGCTGCCCGCCAAGGTCAACATCCCGGTGGCGCTGACCACAAAGAACTGAGATCTATTCCAGCCGTTCGCTCTGTCTCTTTTGGCGCAATTCCGGACGGAAAGCCGCTACGCACTTTTCCTGGAATTGCTCTCTCTTAGTTCGGCGCAATTCCAGACGGAAAACCGCTACGCACTTTTCCTGGAATTGCTCTCACGCCGCGGGCCCGTCCGACCTCTCGACGCCCGCGGCGTCTTTCTTTTTCCGTGACGCGGTGGCACCGGGTCACTATATGCGGGACGATGACGAGCTCGATCGAAACGATCCGTGACGACTTTTCCCTGCTCGACGAGTGGGAAGACCGCTATCGTTATGTGATCGAACTCGGCGAGGCCCTGCCGCCATTTCCCGAGATGGAGCGGACCGCGGCCAACAAGGTGCCGGGCTGTGTCAGTCAGGTGTGGCTTACCACCGAGCAAGGACCGGGCGTCGATCCGGTGATCACCTTCCAGGGCGATTCGGACGCCCATATCGTGCGCGGCCTGGTCGCCATCATGCTGGCGCTGTTCTCGGGCCGGCCGGCCAGCGAGATCCAGGACACCGACGCCGAGGCGACGCTCAAGGAGCTCGGCCTCGACGAGCACCTGTCGCCGCAACGCGCCAACGGACTTCGCTCGATGGTCAAGCGCATCAAGCGCGACGCCGAGGCGGCGCTGAAGCAGACCGCCTGACTTTCCCAAAAACAGCAGGGCCTCAAAAGCAAACGGCGCCCTCACGGGGCGCCGTCGAACTGCATGGTCGGGATTTGCGAGCGCTATCAGCGGCCCTTGCGCTTGCGGCCAAGGCCCATCTTCTTGGCGAGCTGCGAACGAGCCGCGGCGTAATTGGGGGCGACCATCGGGTAATTGGCGTCAAGGCCCCACTTCTCGCGATATTCTTCCGGCGTGAGATTGTAGTGGGTCATCAGGTGCCGCTTGAGCGACTTGAACTTCTTGCCGTCTTCCAGGCACACGATGTAGTCGTCATGCACGGAACGCTTCGGGTTTACCGCCGGCTTCTGCTTCTCGGCCGATGGCTGCTCGGCGGTGCCGCCGACGCGGCCAAGCGCGGCGTGGACGTCGGCGATAAGGTTAGGCAGTTCGCCGACCGGCACCGGATTGTTGCTGACATAGGCGGCGACGACATCGGCGGTCAGCTCGATCAGCGCGTCACTATTTCTTGAAGGTGTTTCGACGATATCCATTGTGCTCAGGCCCCAACGAGAGTTGATTCTAAACTGCGCCCTTTTTTCTAGGATCGGGCATCGCGCGAATTTCATGCAGGATAGGCCCCACGATTCGCGTCGCGTCATCTTAATGACGCTGAGCTGCAAGTAAGTCAATTCGCATATTGACTATATTCAGCGATATTCATCAAATATTGCCGATTCAGCTTCAAAAAGTCGTGCCCCCTGTAACTTAGCGACATTCTTGTGACCAGACCAGCCTGGGCTGACGGCGCGTCAATGTGGCTTTACACGTCGCGGCGCCGCCGCCGTGGTTCTTGATGCTTGGCTAATGCTTGGCCGTAGATGGCGCCAGCATGATGAAATCCTACAGTCCAGAGGTGGCGGAATAGGCTTGCTACCTGCCCTAAGCATTGGGCCGGCCGCGGCCGGCACTGCCAACAAGGCGCGATGTGCTTGCCAGGCGGCGAATACGGTTGCATGAGACTGGCCGGAAAAGGCCAGCGCTGTGGAAGGACCACGCAAGCCATCGCGATGCGGACACAGGATTTCATCTTTCTTCCTGGACCTTATCTTCTGTACACCACCTTGAACCGCTGCTGAGCGGCGYGCTCACCTCGCCAATCAAGCAAYCSTCAGCGAGACGCAATGACAAGACCTTCCGCCTTCCCGAACGCCAATCCGCCGCGGCCCGAGAAACATCCGGTCTCCGACACACATCATGGCATCACCCGCACGGACGATTTTGCCTGGATGCGGGCCGAGAACTGGCAGGCCGTGTTCAGGGACCCTTCCCTGCTCGATAGCCGGATCCGCGACCATCTGGAGGCCGAGAATGCCTATCAGGCGGCGCTGATGGCCGACACGGTGGAATTGCGCGGCGCGCTGTTCGCCGAGATGAAGGGGCGCATCAAGGAAGACGACTCCACGGTGCCGATGAAGGACGGCCCCTATGCCTATGGATCGTCCTTCCGGCAGGGCGGCGAGCAACCCCGCTATTTCCGCACGCCGCGCGACGGCGGCGCTGGCGAAATCCTGCTCGATGGCGATGCGGAGGCGGCGGGGAAACCTTACTTCCGCCTCGGCGGCGTCGACCATTCGGCCGATCACAAGAAGCTGCTCTGGGCCTTCGACGACAAGGGTTCGGAATTCTTCACGCTGCGCGTGCGCGACGTCGCCAGCGGCGGCGAGCTCGCCGACCAGATACCCGACACTGGCGGCGGCGGCGTGTGGACTGCCGGCAACGACGGTTTCTTCTACACCCGCCTCGACGACAACCATCGCCCTTCCAAGGTGTTCTTCCATGCGCTCGGTAACAGCCCTGAAAACGACCGGCTGATCTATGAGGAAACCGATCCGGGCTTCTTCATGGATGTCGGCAGCACGCGCGCCAACGACTGGATCATGATCGGCATCAACGACCATGAGACTTCGGAATATCGGCTGCTGCCCGCCGACGAGCCGTTCGCCGAACCGAAGCTGGTGGCGGTGCGCGAAACCGGCTTGCAGTATGACCTGGAAGAAGGCAGCGACGTCTTCTTCATCCTCACCAACGCCGACGGCGCCAAGGACTTCAAGATCATGACGGCCCCGGCTGCAAATCCGGTGCGCGCCAACTGGAAGGAATTGGTGCCGCATGAGCCGGGCCGGCTGATCCTGTCGGTGCTCGGCTTCAAGCACCACATGGTCAGGCTGGAGCGCAAGGACGGGCTGCCGCGCATCGTCGTGCGCGACCGCGAAAGCGGCGAAGAGCACTTCATCTCGTTCGACGAGGAGGCCTTTTCGCTCGGCCTCTCCGGCTCCTACGAATACGACACCGAGGTGATGCGCTTCACCTATTCGTCGATGACGACGCCGGCTCAGGTCTTCGATTACAACATGCGCAGCCGCGAGCGCGCGCTGCTGAAGACGCAGGAAGTGCCGTCCGGCCACGATCCGGAACATTACGTGACGCGCCGCCTGATGGCGCCCGCGGCCGACGGCGAACTGGTGCCGATCTCGCTGATCCACCATCGCGACACGCCGCTCGATGGCTCGGCGCCCTGCCTGCTCTATGGCTACGGCTCCTACGGCATCACCGTTCCGGCCGCCTTCAACACCAACTGCCTGTCGCTGGTCGACCGCGGCTTCGTCTACGCCATAGCGCATGTGCGCGGTGGCAAGGACAAGGGCTATGGCTGGTACGATGACGGCAAGCGGGCGAAGAAGATGAACACCTTCACCGATTTCATCGCCTGCGCCCGCCACCTCGTCGCCGAGCGCTACACGCGGCATGACCGCATCGTCGCGCAGGGCGGCTCGGCCGGCGGCATGCTGGTGGGGGCGATCGCCAACATGGCGCCGGAAGGCTTCGGCGGCATCGTCGCCGAGGTGCCGTTCGTCGACGTGCTCACCACCATGCTCGACGCCAGCCTGCCGCTGACGCCGCCGGAATGGCCCGAATGGGGCAATCCGATCGCGTCCGCCGACGACTACGACACGATCGCCGCCTACTCGCCCTACGACAATGTCGGCGCGCTCGACTATCCGCCGATCCTGGCGCTCGCCGGGCTCACCGATCCGCGCGTCACCTATTGGGAGCCGGCGAAATGGGTGGCGCGGTTGCGCGAACGCAAGGCGGGCGACAATCCCGTGCTGTTCAAGATCAACATGGATTCCGGCCATGCCGGCGCGTCGGGCCGGTTCTCGCGGCTGGAGGAGATCGCCTACATCTACGCCTATGCCTTGAAAGTGACCGGCAAGGCCTGATTTTTCCCTCGTAATTACCAAGGTCGCGCGCTACCGAGGTCGCGGCCTTTTCGGGCTGATCGTCACGGAATTCTTGCAAGGGTCAATCATGCTGCTCGTCGACGTCTATCTCGACAAATCGTCCATCCAGGGCATCGGCGTCTTCGCCCGGCACCGCATTGCGCAAGGCACGATGATCTGGAAGCTCGACCCAAGGTTCGACCGGCGCATCCCGGTCGAGACCTATGAGGGCGAGACCGGCCCGGTGAAGTCCTATCTCGACCGCTATGCCTATCCGGACCGGCGCGATCCGAACTTCATCGTCTTCGAGGCGGACGACGCGCGCTACATGAACCACGCCGACGACCCCAATTGCGATGTCTCCTCACCCGAGGAGGCCTATGCGCTGCGCGACATCGCGCCCGGCGAAGAGATGACCTGCAACTACAACCATTTCTTCGAAGACGGCTTCGACTTCCTCGGCGACCGCCATCCCCAGGATTAGACAGTCCGGCGCAATTCCGGACGGAAAACCGCTGCGCACTTTTCCTGGAATTGCCTCTTTGTTTGACGCAATTCCGGACGGAAAACCGCTGCGCACTTTTCCTGGAATTGCCTCTTTGTTTGACGCAATTCCGGACGGAAAACCGCTGCGCACTTTTCCTGGAATTGCCTCTTTGTTTGACGCAATTCCGGACGGAAAACCGCTGCGCACTTTTCCTGGAATTGCTTGTGGTCAACCCGCCGACTTGCGCGCCGGGTAGCCGTTGGGATGCGGCGGGACCGCCTTGAGATAGGCGGCGATCGCGGCGCGGTCGTCGGCCGTCAACTGCGCCATGTTGCGCTGCACCTCGACCATGGCGCCGCCGACCGAATCGAAATCGGGCGTGAAGCCGGTTTCGAGATAGTTGGCGATGTCGGCTTCGGACCAGTCCTTGATGCGGCTCCCGCCGGATGTGATGTTGGGCACGATGCCCTTGCCTTCGGCGGCCACGGCGCCCGCCAGCCACTCGCCCTTCTTCACGCCGCCGGCGAGGTCGCGCGGCGTATGGCATTCGCCGCAATGGCCGGGTCCCTCGACCAGGTAGCGACCGGCCAGCACCTTGTCCGGCGCGCCGTCAGGCAAGGCGATCACCGGTCCGGGGCTCAGATAGAGCCGCTTCCACAGGCCAACGCCGCGGCGGATGTTGAACGGGAAGCCGAGCTTGTGATCCGGCGCCTTGCCGGCAACCGTCGGCAGCGTCTTCATGAAGGCGTAAAGGTCGGCGATGTCGGCCGGCTTCATGCGCGCGTAGGAGGCGTAGGGAAAGGCCGGATAGAAATGCTCGCCCGAGGGCGAGATGCCCTTCAGCATGGCGTTGGCGAAATCTTCCTCGCTCCAAGCGCCGATGCCGTCCTTTGGATCCTGCGAGATGTTGGGCGGCACGAAAGTGCCGAACGGTGTCTTCAGTTCGAGCCCGCCGGCAAGTTCGAGCCGCGCGTCGCCCTTGGCACCGGGCCGGGCATGGCAGGAAGCGCAGCCGCCGGCATTGAAGATGCGTTTGCCCCTGGCGGCGTCGCCGGGGCCAAGCTGCGCGAGGGTCGCGGTGTCAAGCCGGACCGGCGCAGCCAGGACCCAGCCGGCGACCGCACCGGCGGCGCCCAGCACGATAACGGCGCCGACGAGCTTTCTCAGCCAGGCCATATCAGGCGGTCAGCCCTTCTGAACCCTGTAGCTCTGGTGGCACGCACCGCAGTCGCCGCCAAGGGTATTGAGCTGCGTCTTCAAGCCATCGACATCGCCCGGCGGCGAGGCGACCGCGGCCTTGGTATTGGCCAGGAACTTGTCCTCGGCCGCCTTGAAGCCCGGCATGTCTTCCCAGATTTTCGGCGCTGCCGTGGTGTCGCCCTTGTCGCTGCCGGCCGGGAACAGCTTCTCGGCATCGAACCTCTCGGCATTGGCCTGCAGCGCCTTCAGCGTCGTCAGCACGGTGGAGGCGTCGAAATCTTCCTCGCCCTTGACGACCTTCGACAATTGRCCAGCGAGCCTGCCGCGCTCYTTCATCAGGGCCTGGCGATCCTGGATCGGATCGGCAAAGGCGGCCGAACCGGCAAGAGCGAGGATGGAGATGGCGAGTACTAGCTTTCTCATTCAATGGCTCCTTAGTCGAAGAAAGGTCGCGACGGAAACATTAACGGAGCTGGCGGCAAGAATATTCCCCGCGGACAGTCACGATTTTTCCGATCTCGATCAACCTCCCGTGTTGGCGGATAAAGAAAAGCCCCGGCATGCCGGGGCTTTTCGTCGAACAAACCAGCCGTTACAGGGCCGCGCGCCCATTCGGCGCGCGCAACACGCCGTAACGTTTGTTGATTCTGCGCGCGATCCTTTCCAAAAATCGAACTCGATTTTTGCTATGCTGACCCTCGGCCGAGCTTATGCGCGGGCCTTCTCGTAGAGATCCAGGACATAGTCCCAGTTGATGAGGCTGTCGACGAAGGCCTCGAGATATTTCGGCCGCGCGTTGCGGTAGTCGATGTAATAGGAGTGCTCCCACACGTCGACGCCGAGGATCGGCGAAGCGCCGTGGACCAGCGGGTTCTCGCCGTTCGGCGTCTTGGAGATCGCGAGCTTGCCGTCCTTGACCGAGAGCCAGGCCCAGCCGGAGCCGAACTGGGTGGTGCCGGCCGCAATGAAATCGGCCTTGAACTTGTCGTAGCCGCCGAGGTCGCTGTCGACGGCCTTCTGCAGCGCGCCCGGCAGCTTGTTGCCGCCGCCGCCCTTCTTCATCCACTTCCAGAAATGGATGTGGTTGTAATGCTGCGCGGCATTGTTGAAGAGCCCGGCATTCTTGCCGAAGGACTGCTTCACGACCTCTTCGACCGACAGGTCGCCCATTCCAGCCTCGGCGGCCAGCTTGTTGCCGTTGTCGACATAGGCCTTGTGGTGCTTGTCGTGGTGATACTCCAGCGTCTCCTTCGACATGTAAGGCTGAAGCGCCTCGTAGTCGTAAGGCAAAGCGGGCAACTCAAAAGCCATGGAAGATACTCCCTCGAGGAAAAAATCCGGGTGAAACTACCGGACTAAGATAGGTCTGGAATGGGCTGGGGCAACTCCGGAATGAAGCGCCGACCGCCTTTTTAGAGCAATTCCGGGAAAAGTGCGAAACGGTTTTCCGTCCGGAATTGCGCAAAGACAAAGACGCTCCAGCGGCTCACGCCGCGGAAGTCGAATGCGCCCAGTCCCAATAGAGTTCGCGCGCTTTCTTGGCCACCGGTCCGGGCTGCAGGTTGCGCTCCTCGATGCGGGTGATCGGCACGACTTTCGAATGATTTCCGGTCGAAAAGATCTCGTCCGCCTCGAGGAAATCGCGAACCGACAGGGTCTTCTCGGTGGTCTTGAAACCGTAGTCGCCGAGCAGGTTGATGGTGCGAGAGCGGGTGATGCCGGACAGGAACGTGCCGTTCGCCGCCGGCGTCATCACATGACCGTCCTTGACCAGGAAGATGTTGGAGGATCCGGTCTCGGCGACATTGCCCAGCATGTCCAGCACCAGCGCATTGTCGAAGYCGCGCATCTTGGCTTCGAGGATGGCGCGGCCATTGTTGGGATAGAGGCAGCCGGCCTTGGCGTTGGTCGGCATGGTCTCGATCGTCGGCCGCCGGAACGGCGAGACGGTGATCGAGAAGCCCGAGGGCGCGATCATGGGCGATTCATAAAGGCAGAGGCAGAAGCGGGTCGAAGCCGGATCGGCGGGAACGCCCATGTAGCCGCCATGCTCGGCCCAGTACATCGGCCTGATATAGACGGCGGTCTTGCCGTCGAATTTCTTCAAGCCGTCCCAGGTCAGTCCGACGATGTGCTCCGCAGTCATCGACGGCTTCAGGCCGAGCGCGATCGCGGAGGCGTTGACGCGCGCGGCATGTCGATCGAGGTCGGGCGCCACGCCCTCGAACCAGCGGGCGCCGTCGAAGACGCTGGTGCCCAGCCACATGGCGTGGCTGCGCGGTCCGAGGATGGCGACATTGCCCTCGTACCAGTCGCCGTCCACATAGGTCCATGTCGCGGTTTGCGCCGCCGCCGCCAGTGTCATG
>BFBZ01000018.1_pt84 | contig 53875 bp, 53 predicted proteins | sample 1888401 | NCBI WGS metagenome assembly BFBZ01 (sample SAMD00112614, study PRJDB3348) | symbiont metagenome | host: Chara braunii
TGCTCGGCAATCAGCGGCAGCGCGTTGAGGATGGCGAAATTGGACAGCGGGGCGTTGGCGGCGATGCGTTCGGCCAGCTCGCGCGCCTTGCGCATGCCTTCGCCGGGGGGCACCACGTAGTGCGCCAAGCCGATCGCGTGGCCTTCACGCGCATCGACCACATGGCCCGTGAGCATCATCTCGGTGACCCGCGAGAAGCCGATCAGCTTGCTGACGCGAACCGAGCCGCCGCCGCCGAGGAAGATGCCGCGCTGGCCCTCAGGGAGTGCGAAATAGGCGCTTTCCTCGGCAATGCGCACATGCAGACAGGACGCCAGCTCCAACCCGCCGCCAACGACCGCGCCTTGCAGCACGCCGATCACCGGCACCCGACCGAATTGGATCTTCGAGAACACCTCGTACCAGGCGAACGAATGTTGCAGGCCGTCGGCCGTATCGGCATCCGACAAYTCCGACAGGTCGAGGCCGGCGCTGAAATGCGGACCAGCTCCGGCAACAATGGCCACGCGCACACTGGCGGGCAGTTCGGCAAAGCAAGCGCGCAGACGCTCGATCACACTCAGGCTGAGAGCRTTGCGCTTCTCGGGCCGGTTGAGCACGATGGTGGCAACGGGACCATCGATATCGAGGGTCACCAAGCGGGTCTCGTCGGGAGTCGGTACGTTCAAGGCTGGCTTCTCCGGTTGGGGCATGGCCTGATTGCGGCCACGGCAAATGGAKCGCTCACCGCCAAGCGGATCGAACGCGCGCCATGCGCGGACTGTCTTCGGGTTCAGGCTGGGGATCAGACAGGAGGCGGATAAGTCCGGCATTTCCTGCCGCTCGCCCCGAAGCAAGCGGCGTCCTGACGCCGATCCGCTGCACAGGTGCCCGGCATCAGCGACCAGCTGACAGCCACGCGCAAGCCAGCCAAAGCAGCGCGGCTTGCCAAAAGCTGGCAGTCGGGCGCTAGTTTCGACGCGGTCCTGACCACCATCATGGACACAAYCATACCGTTAGCTTGGATTACTGTTTACCTGGTAAACATTAATGCCGGTAAATTTATACGTCAAGCCCCGGAGTCGGAGTCGCCTTAGTGGAATCGAAACGAGCCAAGGACGCAGCGCATGCTGTGCAAACGGAACGAGGGGCACGTCGCTCGCTCCAAGCGATCGGGCGGGCCGAGATGTCCGACGGCGGTGCTGGGCCTGCGGAATTGGACCTGCGGCAGGACTCCCTCGGCTATGCCATCAAGCGCGCACAGGTGCGCACCTACGAGGTGCTGTTTGCCACCCTTGGCCCGGACGCGATTTCACCGGCACGGATGACGGCTCTGTCCATCATCGGCGCGCAGCCGGGCATCAACCAGTCGGCGCTGGCCGAGCAGCTTCGCGTCACCCGCCCGAGCATGGTGAAGGTGATCGAYAGTCTTGAGGGGCTCGGCCTGGTGGAGCGTCGCGCGATCCCGGGAGACCGYCGCAGCTACTCGCTGGCGCTCACCGAGCAGGGACGACGCGAACTGCGCGACATGCACGAAAAGACTCGGCAGTACGAGGCACGCATTGCCGAGCGCTTGACGGCGCAGGAGCGCGCCCTGTTGATCTCATTGCTGGAGAAGGTCGCAGTGTCCGCGGTCCCGCCATCCGCGCCAGAGCTTGCGGCGGGCAAAGCGGAAGACCAGGGACCTTAGCGCGGTGATATGGCCGGCCCGCAACGGGCGCAGCCGGCCACGCCAACCTCATTCTTCACGTCAAACCTAGTTCTTCACATACGGACAGTTGCCGTCCTTCAGCGGCCGGAACGCCTGGTCGCCGGGGACCTCGGCCAGCACCTTGTAATAGTCCCACGGGCCTTTCGATTCCTCCGGCTTCTTGACCTCGAACAGGAACATCGAATGCACCATGCGGCCGTCCTCGCGCAGCACGCCGTTGTCGGTGAAGGCGTCGCGCACCGGKGTCTCGCGCATCTTGGCGAGCACCGGCTTGGTGTCGCGGRTGCCGGCGGCCTTGACGGCGTTGAGATAGTGCAGGGTGGCGCTGTAGGTCGCCGCCTGGTTCATGGTCGGCATCCGCTTCATCTTGTCGAAGAACTTCTTKCCGAAGGCGCGGGTGCGGTCGTTCAGATCCCAGTAATAGGCCTCGGTGATGATCAGGCCCTGCGCCAGCTTCAGGCCGAGGCTGTGGATGTCGGAGATGAACATCACGATGCCGGCGAGGTTCTGGCCGCCGGCGACGATGCCGAACTCGGCCGCCTGCTTGATGGTGTTGATGGTGTCGCCGCCGCCATTGGCCATGCCGATGATCTTGGCCTTGGAGGCCTGCGCCTGCAGCAGGAAGGACGAGAAGTCCTGGTTGTTGAGCGGATGGCGGGCGCTGCCGACCACGGTGCCGCCGGCCGCGCGCACGACGTCGCCGGTGTCGCGCTCGATCGAATGGCCGAACAGATAGTCGGCGGTGATGAAGAACCAGCTGGTGCCGCCATTCTTGACGATGGCGCTGCCGACCGTATGCGCGTTGCCGTAGGTGTCGTAGGTCCAGTGCACGGTATAGGGCGAGCACGACTTGCCGGTGATGTCGGAGCTTGCGGCGTCCGTCACGATCATCAGCTTCTCGAACTGTTTCGACATCTCCATGCCGGCGAGCGCCGTCGCCGAGGTCGGCATGTCGATGATCATGTCGACGCCTTCGTTCTCATACCATTTGCGCGCGATCGAGGCGGCGATGTCGGCCTTGTTCTGCGGATCGGCGCTGATCACCTCGATCGGCTTGCCGAACATGGTGCCGCCGAACTCCTCGACGGCGAGCTTGGTCGCCTCCAGATTGCCTTGGCCGCCGATGTCCGAATAGACCGATGAGAAGTCGCTGAGGACGCCGATCTTGAGGGGCGCCTGGGCGCGGGCAGGGGCGGCGGTGAGGGCGAGCGCGGCAAGGCTGAGAGCGGCGAGGCTGAGACCAGCAAGACTGACGGCGGCAAGATGCGTCCGTCCCTTGCGCGGGGCAAAGGTCATTTGTTTCCTCCTGATTATTCTTGTGCCGATGAGCATGAGCGGGTGGCGCAGGTCCGGCAAGAGCCGGAACTGCTCCGCCACGGGCATTTCGTCGCGGCACCTGCTCAACCTGCCGCCCTGCGGAAATGGCGCCCCACGACACGAAAAACCGGCGTGAGGCGGGACAGACGGGGCCTGCCATGGAGGGGATGTGCAGGCCGGGGCTGCCCATATCTTGACCTTTGGCCGGTCCGACAGTAGATGTTGTGCACCTGCAGCCGGCCCGTGGAACGCGGATATCCGGCGYGGCTTTTTCACTCCCCGAACAAGCGAGCCCGTGTATCGGCTCATCTCTCCGACAAGAGGGTGGGCTAAGGACGGCTGTTCGGTTTTTCCTGTAAACTCTTCAATCGTCTGATGACGGACGCGGACCCCTGACGATGGCTATCAGCCCGTTCAAATTTCTGCAGGAAGTGCGCTTGGAGACCGCCAAGGTCACCTGGCCGAGCCGCCGCGAGGTCACGATCACCACGATCATGGTGTTCGTGATGGTGGCGCTGGCTTCGATCTTCTTCTTCGCCGCCGATCAGATCATCCGCTACCTCATCACCCTCGTGCTGGGCATTCACTGATGGCAACCGCAACGCATTCGTCCGAYAAGCGCTGGTACATCGTCCACGCCTATTCGAACTTCGAGAAGAAGGTCGCCGAGTCGATCCGCGAGCAGGCSAAGCAGCGCAACCTCGAGGACCTGTTCGAGCAGGTCCTGGTGCCGCTCGAGAAGGTCACCGAAGTGCGCCGCGGCCGCAAGATCGACGCCGAGCGCAAGTTCTTCCCCGGCTATGTGCTGGTGAAGATGAAGCTGACCGACGAGGCGTTTCACCTGATCAAGAACACGCCCAAGGTGACCGGCTTCCTCGGCGCCGAGAACAAGCCGATGCCGATCTCCGAGAGCGAGGCGATGCGCATCCTGAATCAGATGCAGGAAGGCGTGGAGCGGCCGAAATCCTCGGTGTCGTTCGAGATCGGCGAGAATGTGCGCGTCGCCGATGGCCCGTTCGCCTCGTTCTCCGGCGTGGTCGAGGAAATCGACGAGGCCCGCTCGCGGGTCAAGGTCGCCGTGTCGATCTTCGGCCGCGCCACCCCGGTCGAGCTCGAATTCAACCAGGTCGAGAAGATCGTCGGCTGACGCCGGCCATCAGCTCTCGCCGTCATTCCGGGGCAGCCCGAAGGGCTGAGCCCGGAAYCCATACCCCAAGGCGGGGATTGGACGGCGAAGTGCCACCTCCGGCGTGCCTCGAACCACGCTCCGTGGCTATGGATTCCGGGCTCGCCCTTGCGGGCGCCTCAAATGACGGGAAGAGGATGTTCAGCCCTCAACCCTTTCCTTTTCGTCCGATCTCGTGTATCGGGCGCGCTTCGCTCCCCGAATGGGGGGCGATTTCGTTCGTGGGAGGCGTGACCGGCTTTGCCAGCYGGATCCAGCGCGCCGGACCACGGTCCCAAACCTCGCTTTCGGGTTTTGTCGCCCGGCGGCGGTGCGTTCGCATCAGGCAGAATCGCGAACGCGTTGGAGAGTCATAATGGCAAAGAAAGTAACCGGTTACCTGAAGCTTCAGGTTCCGGCCGGCGCGGCCAACCCGTCGCCGCCGATCGGCCCCGCGCTGGGTCAGCGCGGTCTCAACATCATGGAGTTCTGCAAGGCGTTCAACGCCCAGACCCAGAAGGAAGAGAAGAACACCCCGATCCCGGTGGTCATCACCATTTATGCGGACCGGTCCTTCACCTTCGAGATGAAGACCCCTCCGATGTCCTACTTCCTCAAGCAGGCTGCCAAGATCCAGTCGGGCTCCAAGGCCCCGGGTCGCGACAAGGCCGGCAAGGTGACCAAGGCGCAGGTGCGCGAGATCGCCGAGAAGAAGATGAAGGACCTGAATTGCGACTCGATCGAGTCGGCCATGAAGATGGTCGAGGGCTCTGCCCGCTCGATGGGTCTGGAAGTTGCGGGGTAAGCGCCATGGCGATCGGAAAGCGTTTGAAGAAGGCCCGCGAGGGCATCGACCGCACCAAGCTGTATCCGCTTGCTGACGCGATCAAGATGATCAAAGAGCGCGCGGTGTCGAAGTTCGACGAGACCATCGAGGTCGCGATCAATCTCGGCGTCGATCCGCGTCACGCCGACCAGATGGTCCGTGGCGTCGTGATGCTGCCGAACGGCACCGGCCGTACGCTCCGCGTCGGCGTGTTCGCCCGCGGCGCGAAGGCCGAGGAAGCCAAGGCCGCTGGTGCCGACGTGGTCGGCGCTGAGGACCTGGTCGAGAAGGTGCAGAACGGCAATATCGATTTCGACCGCTGCATCGCCACCCCCGATATGATGCCGCTGGTCGGCCGTCTCGGTAAGGTGCTCGGTCCGCGCGGCATGATGCCGAACCCGAAGATCGGTACCGTGACCATGGACGTCGCCGGCGCCGTCAAGGGGGCCAAGGGCGGTTCGGTCGAGTTCCGCGTCGAGAAGGCCGGCATCATCCAGGCCGGCGTCGGCAAGGCCTCGTTCGCCGAGGACAAGCTGGTCGAGAACATCAAGGCGCTGGCGGACGCGGTCGTGAAGGCCAAGCCGGCAGGCGCCAAGGGCACCTATGTCCAGCGCGTCGCSGTGTCGTCGACGATGGGSCCGGGCGTCAAGGTCGAGCCGGGCACCGTGCTGGCGTAAGCCGACGGACACTGGCAGATAAGCAGGGCGGGATCGTTCATCGGTCCCGCCCTTCGCATTTGGTGGTACCCRACGACATGCCCGACAAGGTCCTGATCTATTCCCGCCTGCCGAAGTCAATGACCCAGCGCTTCGCCGACCGCTTCGACCTGCTCGACAGCGGCGGCCGACCTGCGCACGAGGTGTTTCCGGCTGAAGAGATSGCGCAGATCCGGGCGCTGATCACGGCTGGTGGCACGCCGCTCGGGGCGGCCGACATGGACCGGTTGCCGTCGTTGGGGGCCATCRTCTGCTACGGCACCGGCTATGACGGGGTCGATCTCAAGGCCGCGGCTGCCCGCAACATCGCAGTCGGCCACAGCCCGGGCGCCAATGCTGCGGCGGTCGCCGACGTCGCGGTCATGCTGATGCTGGCGACCACGCGGCGGCTGGTGGTCGCCGATCGCTATGTCCGCGACGGCAGTTGGGCYGAGGCCAAGCCGTCGCCGCTGATGAAGCCGCCGCCGAGCCTCGGCGGCTGTAAGGTCGGCGTCTATGGCATGGGCGCGATCGGCCGCAAGATCGCCGCCCGTGTCGCCGCGTTCGAGACCGACATCGGCTATTTCAGCCGCACCCGCTACGATGACCTGCCGTACCGATATTTCCAAAGCCTCGATGCGCTCGCGGAATGGTGCACCGTGCTGATGATCGCGGTCCGCGCTGGYGCCGAAACCACCCATGCGGTCAACGCYGACCTTCTGAAGAAGCTCGGTCCGGACGGTCATGTCGTCAACATCTCGCGCGGCTCGGTCATCGACCAGGCCGCGCTGCTGTCGGCGCTCAAGGACGGCAGTATCGCGGGGGCYGGCCTGGACGTGTTCGAGRCCGAACCTCATGTGCCGGATGAACTGACCGCGCAGCCGAACCTGGTGGTGACACCTCATATTGGCGGCAACACCCGCGAGGCGCATGTTGCGATGCAGGCCTGCGTCRTCGCTAATCTTGCGGCGTTTTTCGCCGGCGAGAAGCTGCCATATCRGGTGAAGTCGTAAGYGGGCCGGGTMAAGTCCTGCCCCGGGCGATCAACGGGGCGCGGGGCAGTCGCGATCGCATCTGAGGGCTGGGGCAGGGCCGAGTCCCCTGTGAACCCACGAAACTGGTGTGAAATTTGCTCCCAGGGTCTTGGCAAGTCGCCATCGACCCGTTAAAGAACCGTCTTCCAGGCGGGCTGGCTGTTGCTGGCGCGCCTGTGCGTGCATCCCGAAAGACTTGGAGAGGGCCAAAATTCCTTTTGAGGATATCCGTCAGGATGACTCGGAAGGAAGAGGGATCTTTCTGCTCTCGAAATGCCGCAGGGGAGGTCGGTCCGCCGATCACCCCGATCCTGTCCGAGACTGCAGGCGCCAGCGCGGAAATGCAATTTCCTCAATGGCTTAATCGTATGGCCTGCATAGACGGGTGAAGACCGGATTTCGGCATGTTCACTGCGGATCGCGGTGGCATGCAGGTTTGGTTCGAACCTCGACACTCCGCGAGCTCATGGGCTTTGCCTRGGCTTTCGGAAGGGCAGGCTAATCGTCGCCGTCTTGCCTTGCGTGTCCTCGGGGTTATCCGTCCGGAGGTCAGGTGTGGTGGGGCGGCGGGTGCAACCCGGCGGTCCCGCCCTTGGGCTAAGGTCTTGGGCGAAGGCCGCCAACCGGAGAGAGCTTGCTGTGGAACGAGCGGCAAAGAAAGAGGCGGTCGAGCAGCTGCACGAGGTCTTCAAGACCACGGGCGTTGCCGTCGTCGCTCACTATTCCGGCCTCACCGTGGCCCAGATGCAGAACCTGCGCAAGCAGATGAAGCAGGCTGGYGCGTCGGTGAAGGTCTCGAAGAACCGTCTCGCCAAAATTGCTCTTGAAGGCACGGACGTCGTCGGCATCGGTCCCCTGTTGAAGGGGCCGACCGTGATCGCAACTTCGAACGATCCTGTCGCGGCGCCCAAGGTTGCCATCGAATTCGCCAAGGCGAACGAAAAGTTCGTCATYCTCGGCGGCTCGATGGGCTCAACCGTCCTGAATGTCGACAGCGTGAAGGCTCTGGCCTCGCTGCCGTCGCTGGACGAACTGCGCGGCAAGCTCGTCGGCCTGATCCAGGCYCCGGCGACCAAGCTGGCCCAGCTCGCCAACGCTCCCGCGGCCAAGGTCGCGCGCGTCATTCAGGCTCATGCCTCAAAGGGCGAAGCGGCCTGACGCCCTTCGCAAACACTCACAACCTGGTTTCGAACCGAACCAAATCAAGGAACTACATCAATGGCTGACCTGCAGAAGATCGTCGACGACCTCTCGGCCCTCACCGTTCTCGAGGCCGCTGAGCTCGCCAAGCTCCTGGAAGAGAAGTGGGGCGTGTCCGCCGCGGCTGCCGTGGCCGTCGCCGCTCCGGGCGCTGGTGGCGCCGCTGCCGCTCCGGCGGAAGAGAAGACCGAGTTCACCGTTGTCCTGGCTTCGGCCGGCGACAAGAAGATCGAGGTCATCAAGGAAGTYCGCGCCATCACCGGCCTGGGCCTGAAGGAAGCCAAGGACCTCGTCGAGGGTGCGCCGAAGCCGGTCAAGGAAGGCGTCAACAAGGACGAGGCCGAGAAGATCAAGGGTCAGCTCGAGAAGGCTGGCGCCAAGGTCGAGCTCAAGTAATCGGCGATCGCCTGTGGAGCGTCCCGTCATCTGCTGGCAGAGGCGGGGCTCTCCGGACGATTTTGGTGACCGGGCGGTAACATCGCCCGGTTACCTTGAAGGCCAAGATATTTGCGGGGGTGTCGGGATCGGCCGGAATCACTGCAARAGGCGTGCAACGGAATCGTCCGCTGTGGGCCGTACACGGAAAAGTGTAGAGATTTGGGGGCTTCGTTCTCGAATCTCGGCTATTGTCAACCCATATTGGGTCGGCAGCACGAAAAGCCGGTTTTAGCGGTGGAGTGGCGTCTCCGTCGTAAGCCGTTGGGAGATAGGCAATTTCGGGCTTTTGCAGTCCGTGACGAGATGGTTGTGACGAGCGGGTGCGTCCTCGCGCCTCGCGCGTCGTTTTGCGTTTTGCTGGTCTGAAGAACAGATCTGGGACRTTTCCGTTCCGGSYCYKGGSCTCAGATCCTCGAAATGGATCGAAATTCAACCCGRARGGGCGGYGGCAGCCGCTGTTTCGGAAGGTTCGCCCCTCCGGGCGACGAAATGAGAGGCCACGATGGCGCAGCAGACATTCACCGGTCGCAAACGCGTTCGCAAGTTCTTTGGACACATCAAGGAAGTCGCGGARATGCCGAACCTCATCGAGGTTCAGAAGGCGTCCTACGACCAGTTCCTGATGGTSGACGARCCCACGGGTGGSCGGCCGGATGAGGGMYTGCAGGCGGTGTTCCGCTCGGTRTTCCCGATCTCCGAYTTCTCSGGCACCTCGATGCTGGARTTCGTCCGCTACGAGTTCGAGCCGCCGAAATATGACGTSGACGAGTGCCGYCAGCGYGGCATGACCTTYGCYGCGCCGCTCAAGGTGACSYTGCGCCTCATCGTGTTCGATATCGACGAGGAGACCGGCGCSAAGTCGGTCAAGGACATCAAGGAGCAGGACGTGTACATGGGCGAYATTCCGCTCATGACCATGAACGGCACCTTCATCGTCAACGGCACCGAGCGCGTCATCGTCTCGCAGATGCAYCGYTCGCCGGGCGTGTTCTTCGACCACGACAAGGGCAAGACCCAYTCGTCGGGCAAGCTGCTGTTCGCCGCCCGCATCATCCCCTATCGCGGCTCCTGGCTCGACATCGAGTTCGAYGCCAAGGACATCGTGTTCGCGCGCATCGACCGTCGCCGCAAGMTSCCGGTGACSTCGCTGATGTTCGCGCTCGGCCTSGATGGCGAGCAGATYCTGTCGACCTTCTACAAGAAGCTGATCTACAAGCGCATCAAGGAAGGCTGGCGCGTTCCGTTCGACGCCAACCGYTTCCGCGGCTATTCGACSGTCAACGAYYTGATCGAYGCCGACACCGGCAAGGTCGTGCTCGAGGCCGGCAAGAAGCTCACCGTCCGCRCCGCBCGCCAGCTCCAGGAGAAGGGGCTGAAGGCGCTGCGCATGTCGGACGAGGAGCTGCTCGGCAAYTACATYGCCGAGGATCTCGTCAACCCGAAGACCGGCGAGATCTAYGCCGAGGCCGGCGAGGAGATCACCGACAAGCTGTTCAAGGTGCTGAACGAGCAGGGCTACAAGGAYCTRCCGCTGCTCGACATCGACCACGTCAATGTCGGCCCCTACATCCGCAAYACGCTGTCGGCCGACAAGAACATGACGCGTGAGGACGCGYTGTTCGACATCTACCGCGTGATGCGTCCGGGCGAGCCGCCGACGCTSGATTCSGCGCAGGCGATGTTCCAGTCGCTGTTCTTCGATGCCGAGCGCTACGACCTCTCCGCGGTCGGCCGCGTCAAGATGAACATGCGYCTYGAGCTCGATGCGCCGGACACCCAGCGCACYCTGCGCAAGGARGACATCCTSGCGGTCATCAAGACCCTGGTCGACCTGCGCGACGGCAAGGGCGAGATCGACGACATCGACCATCTCGGCAAYCGCCGCGTCCGCTCGGTCGGCGAGCTGATGGAGAACCAGTACCGCATCGGTCTSYTSCGCATGGAGCGCGCCATCAAGGAGCGCATGTCGAGCGTCGACATCGACACCGTGATGCCGCAGGACCTGATCAACGCCAAGCCKGCCGCGGCCGCGGTGCGCGAGTTCTTCGGYTCGTCGCAGCTGTCGCAGTTCATGGACCAGACCAACCCGCTGTCGGAGATCACCCACAAGCGCCGCCTGTCRGCGCTYGGACCGGGCGGTCTGACSCGCGAGCGCGCCGGCTTCGAGGTGCGCGACGTGCATCCGACGCATTACGGCCGCATCTGCCCGATCGAGACGCCGGAAGGTCCGAACATCGGCCTGATCAACTCGCTSGCGACGTTYGCSCGCGTCAACAAGTATGGCTTCGTCGAGACGCCGTACCGCAAGGTCARGGACGGCCGSGTCACCGACGAGGTGGTSTATCTGTCSGCCATGGAGGAGGGGCGYTAYCGCGTCGCGCAGGCCAACGTGCCGCTCGATGCCAAGGGCCGCTTCACCGAGGACCTCGTGGTCTGCCGTCATGCCGGCGAAGTCGTGCCGATGACGCCGGACAAGGTCGACTACATGGACGTGTCGCCGAAGCAGCTGGTTTCGGTCGCCGCGGCGCTGATCCCGTTCCTGGAGAACGACGACGCCAACCGCGCGCTGATGGGCTCGAACATGCAGCGCCAGGCGGTGCCGCTGGTGCGCGCCGAGGCGCCGTTCGTCGGTACCGGCATGGAGGGCGTCGTCGCGCGTGACTCGGGTGCTGCGATCGCGGCGCGCCGCTCGGGCGTGGTCGACCAGATCGACGCCACACGCGTCGTCATCCGCGCCACCGAGGATCTCGATCCGACCAAGTCGGGCGTCGACATCTACCGGCTGATGAAGTTCCAGCGCTCCAACCAGTCGACCTGCATCAACCAGCGTCCGCTGGTGAAGGTCGGCGACATYGTCAAGAAGGGYGACATCATCGCCGACGGTCCGTCGACCGATCTCGGCGAGCTCGCGCTCGGCCGCAACGTGCTGGTCGCGTTCATGCCGTGGAACGGCTACAACTTCGAAGACTCGATCCTGCTCTCCGAGCGGATCGTGAAGGAGGACGTCTTCACCTCGATCCATATCGAGGAGTTCGAGGTGATGGCCCGCGACACCAAGCTGGGGCCGGAGGAAATCACGCGCGACATTCCGAACGTGTCGGAAGAGGCGCTGAAGAACCTCGACGAAGCCGGCATCGTCTATATCGGCGCGGAAGTGCGCGCCGGCGACATCCTGGTCGGCAAGATCACGCCGAAGGGCGAGAGCCCGATGACGCCGGAAGAGAAGCTGCTCCGCGCCATCTTCGGCGAGAARGCCTCGGACGTGCGTGACACCTCGCTGCGGGTGCCGCCGGGCGTGCAGGGCACGATCGTCGAGGTCCGCGTGTTCAACCGCCACGGCGTCGACAAGGACGAGCGTGCGCTGGCGATCGAGCGGGAAGAGATCGAGCGTCTGGCSAAGGACCGCGACGACGAGCAGGCGATCCTGGACCGCAACGTCTACAGCCGTCTTGCCGACATGCTGGACGGCCGCCAGGGCATCTCCGGTCCGAAGGGSTTCAAGAAGGACACCAAGATCACCCGCGCGGTGCTCGACGAGTATCCGAAGTCGCAATGGTGGCTGTTCGCCTCGGCGAACGACAAGCTGATGGCCGAGATCGAGGCCATGCGGAAGCAGTACGACGAGTCGAAGAAGGGRCTTGAACAGCGCTTCCTCGACAAGGTCGAGAAGCTGCAGCGCGGCGACGAGCTGCCGCCGGGCGTGATGAAGATGGTCAAGGTCTTCGTCGCCGTGAAGCGCAAGATCCAGCCGGGCGACAAGATGGCCGGCCGTCACGGCAACAAGGGCGTCGTGTCCAAGATCGTTCCGATCGAGGACATGCCGTTCCTCGAGGACGGCACCCATGCGGACATCGTGCTGAACCCGCTGGGCGTGCCCTCGCGCATGAATGTCGGTCAGATCCTCGAGACGCATCTCGGCTGGGCCTGCGCCGGCCTGGGTAAGCGCATCGCCCAGACGGTCGATGCCTATCTGTCGAAGCAGGACGTCAAGCCGCTGAAGGAAACCCTGAAGCGCATCTACGGCGAGGACGAGACCATCAAGTCGCTCAACGACAATGAGCTGCTCGAGCTCGGTCACAATCTGAGCCGCGGCGTGCCGATCGCCACCCCGGTGTTCGACGGTGCCAAGGAGGCCGACATCGAGGAGATGCTGAAGCTCGCCGGCATGGACGCGTCCGGCCAGTCGACCGTCTATGACGGCCGCACCGGCGATCCGTTCGATCGCAAGGTCACGGTGGGCTACATCTATATGCTCAAGCTGCACCATCTGGTCGACGACAAGATCCATGCGCGTTCGATCGGCCCGTACTCGCTGGTCACCCAGCAGCCGCTGGGCGGCAAGGCCCAGTTCGGCGGCCAGCGYTTCGGCGAAATGGAGGTGTGGGCGCTCGAAGCCTAYGGCGCGGCCTACACGCTGCAGGAGATGCTGACGGTGAAGTCGGACGACGTCGCCGGCCGCACCAAGGTCTATGAGGCGATCGTGCGCGGCGACGACACGTTCGAGGCCGGTATTCCGGAATCGTTCAACGTGCTGGTCAAGGAAATGCGCTCGCTCGGCCTGAACGTCGACCTGCACAACTCCAAGCTCGGACCGGCGCCGACGTCGGAAGCCGCCGAGTAGTTCAAGAGATCCGGCCTGGCCGTCTTTGACGGCCGGGTGCCGGCGCCCTTGTCCCACGGGTCAGGACAGGGCGCCCTCTGCAAGAGATTTTCGAATTTGCGGCCGACCCCCGATCGGCACGCGAGGAGAATACGATGAACCAAGAAATTATGAATCTCTTCAATCCGACGACCCCGGCTCAGGTCTTCGACCAGATCCGGATCTCGATCGCGAGCCCTGAGAAGATTCTGTCCTGGTCCTACGGCGAGATCAAGAAGCCGGAAACGATCAACTACCGGACCTTCAAGCCCGAGCGCGACGGCCTGTTCTGCGCCCGCATCTTCGGGCCGATCAAGGACTATGAGTGCTTGTGCGGCAAGTACAAGCGGATGAAGTACAAGGGCATCATCTGCGAGAAGTGCTCGGTCGAGGTGACCCTGTCGCGCGTCCGGCGCGAGCGCATGGGCCATATCGAGCTCGCCGCCCCCGTCGCGCACATCTGGTTCCTGAAGTCGCTGCCGTCGCGCATCGGCCTGCTGCTCGACATGACGCTGAAGGATCTCGAGCGGATCCTGTATTTCGAATATTACGTCGTCCTCGAGCCGGGTCTCACCGCGCTCAAGGACCGTCAGCTCCTGTCCGAGGACGAGTACCTCAAGGCGCAGGACGAGTATGGCCAGGACAGCTTCACCGCCATGATCGGCGCGGAAGCCATCCGTGAGCTGCTGCGCGGCCTCGAGCTGGAGAAGCTCGAGCAGACGCTGCGTGCCGAAATGCAGGAGACCGACTCCGACATCAAGCACAAGAAGCTCGCCAAGCGCCTGAAGATCGTCGAGGCGTTCCGCCACTCCGGCAACAAGCCGGAATGGATGATCATGACCGTCGTGCCGGTGATCCCGCCGGATCTGCGGCCGCTGGTGCCGCTCGACGGTGGCCGCTTCGCGACCTCCGACCTCAACGAYCTCTACCGCCGCGTCATCAACCGCAACAACCGCCTGAAGCGGCTGATGGAGCTGCGCGCGCCCGACATCATCATCCGCAACGAGAAGCGCATGCTTCAGGAAGCGGTGGATGCGCTGTTCGAYAACGGCCGCCGCGGCCGCGTCATCACCGGCGCCAACAAGCGTCCGTTGAAGTCGCTCGCCGACATGCTCAAGGGCAAGCAGGGCCGCTTCCGTCAGAACCTGCTYGGCAAGCGCGTCGACTATTCGGGYCGTTCGGTCATCGTGGTCGGTCCGGAACTGCGCCTGCACCAGTGCGGCCTGCCGAAGAAGATGGCGCTCGAGCTGTTCAAGCCKTTCATCTATTCGCGGCTCGACGCCAAGGGTCTGTCGACCACGGTCAAGCAGGCCAAGAAGCTGGTCGAGAAGGAGCGTCCGGAGGTCTGGGACATCCTGGACGAGGTCATCCGCGAGCATCCGGTGCTGCTGAACCGCGCCCCGACCCTGCATCGTCTCGGCATTCAGGCGTTCGAGCCGGTGCTGATCGAGGGCAARGCGATCCAGCTGCATCCGCTGGTCTGCTCGGCGTTCAACGCCGACTTCGACGGCGACCAGATGGCCGTGCACGTCCCGCTGTCGCTCGAAGCGCAGCTGGAAGCGCGCGTCCTGATGATGTCGACCAACAACATCCTGCATCCGGCCAATGGTCAGCCGATCATCGTGCCGTCGCAGGACATCGTGCTCGGCCTGTATTATCTCTCGATCATGCGCGAGGGCATGAACGGCCAGGGCATGACGTTCGGCAACATGGCCGAGCTCGAGCACGCGCTGCATGCCAAGGCGATCCATCTCCACAGCAAGATCAAGTACCGCTGGGAGGGCATGGACGAGACCGGCAAGATCTCCAAGCGCTGGATCGAGACCACCGCCGGCCGCGTCATGCTCGGCAACGTGCTGCCGCGTCATCCGCGCATTTCGTACGAGATCATCAACAAGCTGATGACCAAGCGCGAAATCTCCGGCGTGATCGACCAGGTCTACCGTCACTGCGGCCAGAAGGARACGGTGATCTTCTGCGACCGCATCATGGCGCTCGGCTTCTACAACGCCTTCAAGGCGGGCATCTCGTTCGGCAAGGACGACATGGTCGTGCCGGCSGGYAAGTGGAAGATCGTCGACACCACCCGTACGCTGGCGAAGGATTTCGAGCAGCAGTACAATGACGGYCTGATCACCCATGGCGAGAAGTACAACAAGGTCGTCGACGCCTGGTCGAAGGCCTCGGAAGAGATCGCCAAGGAGATGATGAAGGAGATCTCCGTCACCAAGAAGACGGCGACGGGAGCAGATGCCGACATCAACTCGATCTACATGATGTCGCATTCCGGTGCCCGCGGTTCGCCGGCCCAGATGCGTCAGCTCGCCGGCATGCGCGGCCTGATGGCCAAGCCGTCGGGTGAGATCATCGAGACGCCGATCATCTCGAACTTCAAGGAAGGTCTCTCGGTTCTCGAGTACTTCAACTCGACCCACGGCGCCCGCAAGGGYCTCGCGGACACCGCGTTGAAGACCGCGAACTCGGGYTACCTGACYCGTCGTCTGGTCGACGTCGCGCAGGACTGCATCATCACGCAGGACGATTGCGGCACCCATCTCGGCATCAAGATGCGCGCCATCGTCGATGCCGGYACGGTSGTGGCMTCGCTCGGCTCGCGCATCCTGGGCCGCGTGCCCTGCGACGACGTGCGCGATCCCGCGACCAAYGCGGTGCTSGTCAAGGCCGGCACSYTGATGGAGGAGAGCCACATCGACGCCATCCAGCAGGCTGGCGTGCAGGAGGTGAAGATCCGCTCGGCGCTGACCTGCGAGCTGGTCAACGGCATCTGCAAGATGTGCTACGGCCGCGAYCTSGCGCGCGGYACGCCGGTCAACCAYGGTGAGGCYGTCGGCGTCATCGCCGCGCAGTCGATCGGTGAGCCCGGCACCCAGYTGACGATGCGCACYTTCCACATCGGYGGYGCRGCGCAGCTGAACGAGCAGTCCTTCGTSGARTCGAACTTCGAAGGCARGGTGGTCATCAAGAACAAGGCGATCGCCCGCAACAGCGAGGGTCAYCTGATCGCGATGGTCCGCAACATGGTCGTGACSATCGTCGACCCCGACGGYWCSGARCGTGCGACGCACCGCATCCAGTACGGYGCGCGCATGCATGTCGACGACGGCGACATGATCAAGCGCGGCCAGCGYATCGCCGAGTGGGAYCCKTACACCCGTCCGATCCTCACSGARGCSGAGGGWACGATCGGGTTCGAGGATCTGACCGARGGTCTGTCGATCTCSGAAACGCTCGACGAGTCCACSGGTATYGCCAAGCGCGTGGTCATCGACTGGCGTGGAACGCGCGGTGGCGCGGATCTGCGTCCGGCSATCGTGATCAAGGGCAAGGAYGGCAAGGTGCTCAAGCTCGCCCGCGGYGGCGATGCCCGCTACATGCTGTCGGTCGACGCGATTCTGTCGGTCGACGTCGGMWCGACGGTGAAGCCGGGYGACATCCTSGCGCGTATCTCGACSGARAGCGCCAAGACGCGCGACATCACCGGCGGTCTGCCGCGGGTGGCGGAGYTGTTCGAAGCGCGCAAGCCGAAGGATGCCGCGATCATCGCYGAGATCGCCGGCACCATCCGGTTCGGKCGSGACTACAAGAACAAGCGTCGCATCTCGATCGAGCCGGTCGACAAGACCGAGGAGCCGCGYGAGTACCTGATCCCGAAGGGCAAGCACATCCATCTGCAGGATGGCGACATCGTCGAGAAGGGYGACTTCATCGTCGAAGGCAACCCGGCGCCGCACGACATCCTGGCGATCAAGGGCATCGAGGARCTCGCGGCCTATCTGGTCAACGAGATCCAGGAGGTCTACCGGCTGCAGGGCGTGCTCATCAACGACAAGCACATCGAGGTGATTGTCCGYCAGATGCTGCAGAAGRTSGAGRTCACCGAYCAGGGCGAYACCGACATGATCKCSGGCGARCAGGTCGACAAGATCGAGTTCGACSYGCTSAACGCGAAGGCCGTGGAGGAGGSSAAGAAGCCSGCCACSGGCAMTCCGGTTCTGCTCGGCATCACCAAGGCGAGCCTGCAGACCCGGTCGTTCTTCTCGGCGGCCTCGTTCCAGGAGACCACCCGCGTCCTCACCGAGGCGGCGGTCAACGGCAAGATCGATCCACTCGAGGGTCTCAAGGAGAACGTCATCGTCGGCCGCCTGATCCCGGCCGGCACCGGCGCCTCGATGGCCCGCATCCGCGAAGTCGCCTTGAAGCGCGACAAGCTGATTCTCGACGAGCGCGAGAAGCAGGCGGCGATCGTGCCGGCGCAGCCAGAGCCTCAGCCGCTCGCACTGCCGCCGGCAGAGTAAACGGACGGTTGCGGCATGACCCCGACGGTGTCGGGGTCTGCCGTGCGTTCATCGCGCGTAGAAAAGGCCGGCGTTTGCCGGCCTTTTTTTGACATTTTCTTCTCCTGTTGCCGCGCTGCTGCCCTGTTGTTCATCTTCCCTTCAGGGACAGAGGCGCTTTTGGAAGCATCAGATCCGCTGAGCTGATTTCCGTCGATTCCCGTGGCGATGCGCCGATTTGCTCCGGCGCAAATCTTTTGCGGGCCGGTTACGCTATGGCCGATCGAGCCCCGAGGGTGGCAGGACCCCTGTATGGACGACCGGCAACGTCGCTGACAGCCGGAGATGGCGGAACTTCGATGCTTGACCTTGCGATTGTTGGTGGCGGTCCGGGTGGCCTGATGAGCGCCTGGTATCTGAGGCGCAAACTCGGCGATCTCTGCAAGGTGACGATCTACGAGGCATCCGACCGGCTCGGCGGCAAGATCGTGACGCGCAAGTTCGATACCGCACCGGCGATGTATGAGGCTGGTGTCGCGGAAATCTACGACTACTCGATGACCGGCCCCGATCCGCTGCGCGAGCTGATCCAGCATTTCGGGCTGCAGACGATTCCGATGGATGCGCTGCAGGTCCAACTCGACGGCGAGCTGCTCGACGACGTGCCGGGGCTGCGCCGCAAATACGGCCCGAAGACGGCCGCTGCGGTCGAGGCGTTCCGCAAGCGTTGTACCGACGTGATGTCGCCGGTCGAATATTACGAGGGCGTCGGGGCCCACGATAACGAGCACCCCTGGGCCTACAAGACCTGCGAAGAGCTGCTCGACGAGGAGGTCGAGGATCCCACGGCCAAGCGCTTCTTCAAGGTGATGTCGCGCTCCGACCTCGCGACCGAGGCCCACAACACCAACGGCCTCAATGCGCTCAAGAACTTCGTGATGGATATCGACGACTATATCGGCCTGTACTCGATTCAGAACGGCAACGAGCAACTGATCGAGTGCCTGCGCTCCGAGGTCGATGCCGACATCCAGCTCAATCATCGCGTGCTCCGCATCGGCAAGACCGAGGCGGGTCGCTACCGGCTCAACATGATGAACGGCAAGGGGCCGGAGACGCGCGAGTTCGATCTCGTGCTGGTGTGCCTGCCGCATTCCTGGCTGTCGACGGTCGGCTGGGAGGGCGAGAAGCTGCGCCAGTCCATGGTCAAGCACATCGCCTATTTCGATCGTCCCGCGCATTACCTGCGCGTCTCGATCCTGTTCGACGAGCCGTTCTGGGGTGAGAAGATTCCGGGCTCCTGGTTCATGTCGGAGGCGTTCGGCGGCTGCTGCATCTACAACGAGGGCTCGCGCCACGATGTCGGCAAGCACGGCGTGCTCAACTGGCTGATCGCGGGCTCGGATGCGCTCGCCTTCGCCAACCTCTCGGACCAGGAGCTGATCGATGCCGCGCTGAAGTCGCTCCCTGCGGCGCTCGGCGACGCGCGCGCGCACTTCATGGAAGGCAAGATCCATCGCTGGCTGTCGTCCGTCAACGCGCTGCCCGGCGGTCTGCCGGTACGCGACGTCATGACCAATCACCGGCCTGAGCCGAAGGAGCACCCCGGCATCGTCGTGGTCGGGGACTACCTGTTCGACTCGACCCTGAACGGGCTGCTCGATTCGTCGGACGCCGCCACCGACATCATCCTGACCGAAATGATGCGGCTGCGCCGCGCCCGCTCGCAGGCCGAAACGCCGCTGTCCGACAAGATCGACCGTGACTATTTCGACAATTATCGCGGGCAGGGGCCGTACAGCGAAGCGTGGTCGCAGTTCACCGATCCGGACTATCTGACCAGCCTGATCAAGATCGTTTGGAACCGGGCCGGCAAGGGCAAAGGCTACAAGCTCTTGGTCGCCGGCTCCGCGAGCGGTGAACTGGTGGGAGCGCTCCGCGAGCGCGGCATCGATGCCTGGGGCATCGAGAACAACCGCTACATCCATGGCAAGACGCCGAAGGCGCTGAGGAAATACAACAAGCTCGGCTCGATCACCGATATGCCATTCAAGACCGGTGAGTTCGATTTCGTGTTCGAGACCAGCCTCTGCCATCTCGGTGACAAGCAGGTTGCGCGCGCGATCCGCGAGCTCAACCGCGTCGTCAAGACCGGCCTCGTGTTCGGCTCGATCACCTCGGACATGGCTCCGGCGCTGGTCGACCGCTACGACCTGCTGCGTGGGGTCAAGAAGCTCGGCACCTGGTGGGAGTGGTCGGAGCTGTTCTTCGGCAACGGGTTCGATCTGGCCATGCACCGCCGCGATTGCACCGACGAGGTGTGGGCAGCGACACTCGCGGCCAACAAGGGGCCCGGCCAGTGGTACGCCGACGCCGACAGCCTGCGCTATTCGTTCTTCGACAAGGTCGAGGACGAAGACTAGGCTCGCGGCACAGCCGCCGGCATTTCGAGGCAGGGCCGCGGGCGTTGACCGGCATCTCGATGCTGTCTTGCGTCCGCGGCGCTTGTGACCGTGCTGGTTGCGTGACAGGGCCGCGTCTTGGTCGCGGCGGGTGCGGCACCGTATGGCGAGAATGCTGGCGGCAGGCGGACACAGGTGGTAAAGCCGAGCCGCTTTAATCCGTTACGGTCATACTGGCCGTGCAGGATCGGTTCGTTGAATGGCGCCCAAATCTTCACCGCCGCGAAATCAGACGTCCGCAACGGCAGCTGATCCTGCCGATGATTTGGACAAGCGGGGGCCGGCGGCGGCCGTGCCTGCCGTTCCAAAACCCGGAACAGCGAAGACGTCGGCGACAGAGACGGCTGACGTCGTCGGCGACGATGAGGACGATGACGAGGAGGACGGTGAAGAGGCCGGCCTCGACCTCGACGATGATGACGACGACGAGGATCTCGTCGTCTACACGGCCCGCGAGGCCGCAGGTGCGCTTGCAACCATCTACGGCTTCGTCTCGCCGCTGCTCGCCAGATACAAGAAGATGCTGGCTTTCGTGTCGATCGGCGTCCTGATCGAGACGCTGTTCAACGTCATCATGCCGCTCAGCCTCAAGTTCCTGATCGACGATGCGCTCGGCGAAGAGGATTTCGAGGCGCTCTATCGCATCCTCGGCGTGCTCGCCGCTGCGGGCATCTTCACCTCGATCATTGCCGTGCTCTACGAGCGCTGGGATGCGCGGCTCGCGGCCTGCGTCATCTCGGACGTTCGCACCCGTCTGTTCGATCACGTGCAGAACCTGCCGGCCGCCTATTTCCAGCGTACCAAGCGCGGCGAGATCCTGTCGCGCTTCTCGGTCGACATGTCGGCGTTCGAGAACGTCGTGAAGAGTTTCGCCAACAGCGCTGTGCTGCCGTTCCTCGAGCTGATTGCGGGCATCATTCTGATGCTGTTCCTGAACTGGCAGCTCGCTGCGATCGCGCTGCTGGTGTTTCCGATCACCCTGATCGGCCCGCGTATCCTGACGCCGAAGGCGGTTCAGGCCAATTACGAGCAGAAACTGAACGAAGCGTCGCTGCTCGGCGTGATCCAGGAGAACATCGCGGCGCAAGCCGTCATCAAGGCCTTCAGCCTCCACCGCAAGGTATTCGGCTGGTTCAGCTTCCGCAACGACGCGGCGCGGCGCAAGATGGCCGATGCGATGTTCCTGTCGACCATGGTCGAGCGCACCGTCACGATCTCCGTGCTGCTGCTGCATCTCGTCGTGCTCGCTCTCGGCGCCTATCTCGCCACCAAGGGCCAGATCACGATCGGCACCTTCGTCACCTTCGAGAGCGCATTCTGGGAGGTGTCCTACAACATCGCCCATGTCATGCATTTCGTGCCGGTGTCGATCTCCTCGGCGGCCGCGATCCGGCACATGCAGGAGCTGTTGGACGAGCCGACCCGCGGCGCCGACCGGCCGGGCGCGCCGGATCTGCCCCGCATCAGCCACGACATCACCTTCGAGCGCGTGACCTTCCAGTACGAGGGCAGCGAGACGCCGGTGCTCGACAATCTGAGCCTCAAGCTCGACGTCGGCAAGCGGATCGCGATCGTCGGTCCGTCGGGCTCGGGCAAGAGCACGCTGCTCAACCTGATCCTGCGGCTCTACGTACCCGATGAAGGCCGCGTCACCATCGACGGCGTCGACATCCGCAAGGTGACGCGCGATTCGCTTCGCGGCAGCATGGCCGTGGTGTTCCAGGACAACATGCTGTTCAACATGTCGCTGCGGGAGAACATCCGGCTCGGCAAGGAGGGCGCCACCGACGCGGAGGTGGAGGAGGCGGCCAAGAAGGCCGAGATCCACCGCTACATCATGAGCCTGCCGCAGAAATACGACACCATCGTCGGCGAGCGCGGCGACACGCTGTCCGGTGGACAGCGCCAGCGCATCGCGATCGCCCGCGCCATCATCCGCAACCCGTCCGTGCTGCTGCTCGACGAGGCCACTTCGGCGCTGGACCAGACCACGGAAGCCGCGATCAACCGCACCCTGCTCAAGGTCGCCAAGGGCCGCACCATGATCTGGTCGACCCACCGCCTGACCTCGGTGGTCGAGATGGACGAGATCATCGTCATCTCCGGCGGCCGGGCGATCGAGCGCGGCAGCCACGCCGAGCTCTTGGCGAAGAATGGGACCTATCGCAAGCTCTGGGATGACCAGGGCCATCAGCCGAGCCGGCAGGATCAGGCCGACGACGACAGCGATGACGAGGAGGACGACGACGAGGAGGATGATGACGAGGAATAGACGTTGAGCGGCGCATTGGTCTTCGTCAGCCGCTGCCGAACCCCGCGGCCGAGCGAGACGGCAAAGCGCGCCCAGCGTTGCGCCTGCCAATAGGGGCTGGCCCCGATCGAGACCGATCGGAAATTCCATGCCTTCTCGAGCGACCACGCATCGCAGGCCGTCTTGACCGGGTCCGCATAGAAGGCCGCGATCTTGGCCTCGCCCATGCCGTCAGTCGCCAGCCAGCGCGGAATGTGGACGTTGCAGAGGCGCTCGACATCGGTGAACACCTTGTCGGAACCGGTGCCGGTGACGGGGCAGGTGGTGCAGAAGGCGTCGCCGACGAGCACGACACCCGGCATGCGGTACCCGCTGTTGATGGTGAGATCGGCGGGCCGGACCCGCACCTCGCCGCTCACGGCGTACTCGCCCGTGATCCGCCGCAGGCCGGGCAGGGCGGCGGCCAGCGTTTCGACTGGGTTGCGGCGGATCGCCCGAAGCCAGGGATCATCGACCTCGCGGTAGGCGAACAGGTTCGCCCGCATGCGCTCGCCGATCGGGAACAGGGTGATGTAGGGCACCCGCGCCTTGGCTCGTTCCTGGAAATAGGTCATGGCCGGGAATGGGAAGGCGGAACGGCCGACCGGCGTCAGGTCGAACCCGATCGAGATCGAATGGGCGGGGCTGGTGATCGTGCGGGTGATTCCCAGCATGTGCCGCAGCCCGACGTTCAGCCCGTTGGCGAGCACGACGAGGCGGGCGGAGATCGTCTGCCCGTTGGACAGCACGACCGACTGGCGATCCTCGGTTGGCGTGATCGCTACGGCCTTGGCGACGATTCGCGTCACAGCGCCTGGGATCTGGTCGCGCACCGCCGTCACGAGCGCATCATACGGAATGCCGTATTGCTGGACCTGAGCCCGTTCGAGCACGTAGCCGAATCGGGCGATCCAGTTCTCCGGGGCCAGGGTGGCTTGGGTCAACGCCTTGTCGGCGATCCCGGTGCGACGGAATCGGCCGATCTGCTCGGCACCGGAGATCTTCTCGATTCGAAAGTCGGGCGGGGAGACCGCGTGGGGATCGACGAGAATCGCGGGGATGCCGGCCATTCCGAGCATGGCGGCCGTGATCGAGCCGCTCAGGCCGCCGCCAATGATCGCAATGTCGGTATATTCTGTCACCAGGCGCCTCGTCGCGGCGCCATCCTTGTCGGCCAAAGCCGAAAAAAGCCTTATCTTCGATGTTTCTGGACATGTCCCGGGCTGGAGAGGCGCCTGCACTCGCAGGGCTGTGCGGTCTGCAGATACCTCGGACGGCGGGGGCCCTGTCGGGACCGGAAACCGCAGCGGCCAGAAGCGCTTCTTTGCGCGTCCTGCGGCGTCGTTTTGCTTGACTTGGATATTTACCGCTTATAAAAGGCCGGCACTCAACGACAGGCGGTGAGCTTCGCCAGCGTCGGTACGGATCACCCAGACCACCCGAAACCGGGCGGGACGGGCACCACCCTCGACGAATGCCGCTCAAACGCTGTCGATCATAGCTAGGCAATGCCAAAACGATATTAGATCTCTCGAGCTCGTTCTCCTGAGACCAATTTCGGATGCATGACCTCGGTAGGCCGCCCGCCAGCGCAAGCTGACTGGTGGTGATCGCGGTCCTCTGTGGCGTCAAGCGCTTTCCGTTCAGCGATGGACGGTTGGCGCGATTTCGTTTTGCGTGGGTTTTGATCGCGCGAAACGGCCCGGTGAGGCGGGGAACCTCGAACAGAATTTGCGGAAGCCGGTCGCGGTCTCCGTGCGAACGTTGAGAAGGGTGAAGGCCAAGATGCCGACGATCAACCAGCTGATCGCAAATCCGCGCGAAGTGCAGAAGTCGCGCAAGAAGGTGCCGGCGCTGCAGCAGTCGCCGCAGAAGCGTGGTGTTTGTACGCGCGTCTACACCACGACTCCGAAGAAGCCGAACTCGGCGCTTCGTAAGGTCGCCAAGGTGCGCCTGACCAACGGCTTCGAGGTGATCGGCTACATCCCGGGTGAGGGCCATAACCTGCAGGAGCACTCGGTGGTTATGATCCGCGGCGGCCGCGTCAAGGACTTGCCGGGCGTGCGCTATCACATCCTGCGCGGTGTGCTGGATACGCAGGGCGTCAAGAACCGTAAGCAGCGCCGCTCGAAGTACGGCGCCAAGCGTCCGAAGTGATCTGAGCGGAGCGAAGATCGTTCCCGGGTCGGGCCCGGGGATATCAAACGAAGGATTTAATCGGAGGTGGTCGGGGTGATCCTCGCCATCACGAGCAAGAAGAGACAACCCAGATGTCGCGTCGTCATTCTGCCGARAAGCGTGAAGTTCTGCCGGATCCGAAGTTCGGGAACATCATCGTCACCAAGTTCATGAACTCCGTGATGTATGCCGGCAAGAAGTCGGTCGCCGAGAGCATCGTYTATGGCGCCTTCGGCATCATCGAGAGCAAGACCAAGCAGAACCCGCTGACGGTGTTCGAGCAGGCGCTCGACAACGTCATGCCGACCATCGAGGTYCGCTCCCGCCGCGTCGGCGGCGCGACCTACCAGGTGCCGGTCGAGGTTCGCTCGACCCGCCGGCAGGCGCTGGGCATTCGCTGGCTGATCTCGGCGGCGCGCGACCGCAACGAAAAGACGATGACCGAGCGGCTTTCGGCGGAGCTGCTCGACGCCTCGAACAACCGGGGGAACGCCGTGAAGAAGCGCGAAGACGTGCACCGGATGGCTGAAGCCAACCGCGCCTTCTCGCACTACCGCTGGTAACAGCGGCCCGAACGGAAATCAGGGAACAGATCCATGCCCCGCCAACACGCCATCGAAGACTATCGTAACTTCGGCATCATGGCGCATATCGACGCCGGTAAGACYACGACGACCGAGCGCATCCTGTATTACACCGGCAAGAGCCACAAGATCGGCGAAGTGCACGAAGGTGCCGCGACGATGGACTGGATGGAGCAGGAGCAGGAGCGTGGCATCACGATCACCTCCGCTGCCACCACCGCGTTCTGGAACGGCAAGCGCCTGAACATCATCGACACTCCCGGCCACGTCGACTTCACGATCGAAGTCGAGCGGTCGCTGCGCGTGCTCGACGGCGCCGTGTGCGTGCTCGACTCCAACCAGGGCGTCGAGCCGCAGACCGAGACGGTCTGGCGTCAGGGTGACAAGTACAAGGTGCCGCGCATCGTCTTCGCCAACAAGATGGACAAGACCGGTGCCGACTTCTTCAAGTGCTTGGCCGACATCGTCGACCGCCTGGGCGCGAAGCCGGTTGCCATCCAGCTGCCGATCGGCGCGGAGAACAACTTCAAGGGCTGTATCGACCTCGTCACGATGAAGGCGATCGTCTGGAACGACGAGTCGCTCGGCGCGAAGTTCGACCATGTCGAGATTCCGGCTGAGCTCGCCGACCAGGCCAAGGAATATCGCGAGAAGCTGGTGGAAGCCGCCGTCGAGCTCGACGACGACGCCATGTCGGCCTATCTCGAAGGCACCGARCCGGACGAGGCGACGCTGAAGCGGCTKATCCGCAAGGCCGTGCTGTCCGGCGCGTTCTATCCGGTGCTGTGCGGMTCCGCCTTCAAGAACAAGGGCGTGCAGCCCTTGCTCGACGCCGTCGTCGATTATCTGCCGTCRCCGCTCGACGTGCCCGCGATCAAGGGYACCGACGACAAGGGCAACGAGGTCGTGCGCAAGGCGGACGACAAGGAGCCGCTGTCGCTGCTCGCGTTCAAGATCATGGACGATCCGTTCGTCGGCACCATCACCTTCTGCCGCATCTATTCGGGCATCCTGACCTCGGGCACCGGCGTCGTGAACTCGACCCGCGAGAAGAAGGAGCGCATCGGMCGCATGCTGYTGATGCATGCGAACAACCGCGAGGACATCAAGGAAGCCTATGCGGGCGACATCGTCGCTCTCGCCGGCCTCAAGGAAGCCCGCACCGGTGACACGCTGTGCGATCCGAACAACCAGGTGATCCTGGAAAAGATGGAATTCCCCGAGCCGGTCATCGAGATCGCGATCGAGCCGAAGTCGAAGGCCGACCAGGAGAAGCTGGGCATCGCGCTGGCGAAGCTCGCCGCCGAGGATCCGTCCTTCCGCGTGTCGACCGATCACGAGTCGGGCCAGACCATCCTCAAGGGCATGGGCGAGCTCCATCTCGACATCAAGGTCGACATCCTGAAGCGCACCTACAAGGTCGATGCGAATATCGGCGCGCCGCAGGTGGCGTTCCGTGAGCGCATCACCAAGCCGGCCAATGTGGACTACACYCACAAGAAGCAGACYGGCGGTACCGGCCAGTTCGCGGCCGTGAGCCTCGTGGTCGAGCCGAACGAGCCGGGKGGTGGCTACGTGTTCGAGTCCAAGATCGTCGGCGGTGCGGTTCCGAAGGAATACATCCCCGGCGTCGAGAAGGGCATCGAGAGCGTGCTCGGCGCTGGCGTGGTCGCCGGCTTCCCGGTGGTCGACGTCAAGGTCGCGCTGGTCGACGGCAAGTATCACGACGTCGACTCGTCGGCATTGGCCTTCGAAATCGCTTCCCGCGCGGCCTTCCGCGAGGCGCTGCAGAAGGGCAAGTCGGTTCTGCTCGAGCCGATCATGAAGGTCGAAGTGGTCACGCCGGAAGACTACACCGGCTCGGTCATCGGCGACCTGAACTCGCGTCGTGGCCAGATCCAGGGCCAGGACATGCGCGGCAATGCCAACGTCATCAACGCGATGGTGCCGCTCATGAACATGTTCGGTTACGTGAATAACCTGCGCTCGATGAGCCAGGGCCGCGCAACCTTCACGATGCAGTTCTCGCACTACGCTGAAGCGCCGGCCAACGTGTCGGCCGAAGTCCAGAAGAAGTTTGCCTGATTGTCGTTAGCTCAGCTTAGCGACTGAACGGAGAGTCAAATGGCCAAAGCTAAATTTGAACGTAACAAGCCCCACTGCAACATCGGCACCATCGGTCACGTCGACCATGGCAAGACGTCGCTGACGGCTGCCATCACCAAGATCCTGGCCGAGACCGGCGGTGCGACGTTCACTGCCTACGATCAGATCGACAAGGCGCCGGAAGAGAAGGCTCGCGGCATCACCATCTCGACCGCCCACGTCGAGTACGAGACGCAGAACCGCCACTATGCGCACGTCGACTGCCCCGGCCACGCCGACTACGTGAAGAACATGATCACCGGCGCCGCCCAGATGGACGGTGCGATCCTGGTCGTGTCGGCCGCTGACGGCCCGATGCCGCAGACCCGCGAGCACATCCTGCTCGCCCGCCAGGTCGGCGTTCCGGCGCTGGTCGTGTTCCTCAACAAGTGCGACATGGTCGACGATCCGGAGCTGCTCGAGCTYGTCGAGCTCGAGGTCCGCGAGCTGCTCTCGAAGTACGAATTCCCGGGCGACAAGATCCCGATCATCAAGGGYTCGGCGCTGGCCGCTCTKGAAGATTCCGACAAGAAGCTCGGCCACGACGCCATCCTCGAGCTGATGCGCAATGTCGACGAGTACATTCCGCAGCCGGAGCGTCCGATCGACCAGCCCTTCCTGATGCCGGTCGAAGACGTGTTCTCGATCTCGGGCCGCGGCACCGTGGTGACCGGCCGTGTCGAGCGCGGCGTCATCAAGGTCGGTGAGGAAATCGAGATCGTCGGTATCCGTCCGACCCAGAAGACCACCGTCACCGGCGTCGAAATGTTCCGCAAGCTGCTCGATCAGGGSCAGGCTGGCGACAACATCGGTGCGCTGCTCCGCGGCACCAAGCGCGAGGACGTCGAGCGCGGCCAGGTGCTGTGCAAGCCGGGTTCGGTCAAGCCGCACACCAAGTTCAAGGCTGAGGCTTACATCCTCACCAAGGAAGAGGGCGGCCGTCACACGCCGTTCTTCACSAACTAYCGTCCGCAGTTCTACTTCCGCACGACCGACGTGACCGGCGTCGTTCACCTGCCGGAAGGCACCGAGATGGTGATGCCGGGCGACAACATCGCGATGGAAGTGCACCTGATCGTGCCGATCGCGATGGAAGAGAAGCTGCGCTTCGCCATCCGTGAAGGCGGCCGCACCGTCGGCGCYGGCGTCGTCGCCTCGATCATCGAGTAACAAAGCGAATAGGGAATGGCGGGTGGCGAATGGAGATMTYCATTCGCCGTTCGCTACTCGCCACTCACTACTCAAAGAAAGATACGGCAATGAACGGCCAGAATATCCGCATCCGTCTCAAGGCGTTTGACCATCGTATCCTCGATACGTCGACGCGCGAGATCGTCAACACGGCGAAACGGACGGGCGCGCAGGTTCGCGGACCCATTCCGCTGCCGACCCGCATCGAGAAGTTCACCGTGAACCGTTCGCCGCACGTCGACAAGAAGAGCCGCGAGCAGTTCGAGATGCGCACCCACAAGCGCCTGCTCGACATCGTCGATCCGACCCCGCAGACCGTCGATGCTCTCATGAAGCTCGATCTGGCGGCCGGCGTCGACGTCGAGATCAAGCTCTAAGTTTTTGGATTCACGTCCGCCTCATCGCGGACATAGAGAAGAACAGGAAGCACGCCGATGCGCTCCGGAGTGATCGCACAAAAGGTCGGGATGACGCGGGTCTTCACGGAGACCGGCGAACATATCCCCGTGACCGTGCTGAAGCTCGGCAATTGCCAGGTGGTCGGTCACCGCACCACCGAGAAGAACGGCTATGTCGCGCTGCAGCTCGGCAGCGGCAGCCGCAAGACGGTCTACATGCCGAAGGCCGAGCGCGGCCAGTTCGCGGTCGCCAAGGTCGAGCCGAAGCGCAAGGTCGCCGAGTTCCGCGTCAGCGAGGATTCGCTGATCCCGGTCGGCGCCGAGATCCTCGCCGACCATTTCGTCGTCGGCCAGTTCGTCGACGTCACCGGCACCACGGTCGGTAAGGGCTTCGCCGGCGGTATGAAGCGTTGGAACTTCGGCGGTCTGCGCGCCACGCACGGTGTGTCGATCTCGCACCGTTCGATCGGTTCGACCGGTGGCCGTCAGGACCCCGGCAAGACCTGGAAGAACAAGAAGATGCCCGGTCATATGGGCGTCGATCGCGTCACCACGCTGAACCTGCGGGTGGTGCAGACGGATGTCGAGCGCGGCCTGATCCTGGTYGAAGGCGCGGTGCCCGGCTCCAAGGGTGGCTGGATCTCGGTGCGCGACGCCGTGAAGAAGCCGCTGCCGAAGGAAGCGCCGAAGCCCGGCAAGTTCAAGGTCGCGGGTGAGCAGGCTGCCGAAGCGCCGGCCGTGCAGGAGGGCGCATAAATGGAACTGAAAGTCACCACGCTTGAGGGCAAGGACGCYGGCTCTGTCCAGCTGTCCGACGCCATCTTCGGTCTTGAGCCGCGCGTCGACATCATCCAGCGCTGTGTTCAGTGGCAGCTGAACAAGCGTCAGGCCGGCACGCACAAGGCCAAGGGCCGCGCCGAGATCTGGCGCACCGGCAAGAAGATGTACAAGCAGAAGGGYACCGGCGGCGCCCGTCACGGCTCGGCGCGCGTGCCGCAGTTCCGCGGCGGTGGTCGTGCCTTCGGTCCGGTCGTGCGCTCGCATGCGACCGACCTGCCGAAGAAGGTGCGCGCGCTGGCGCTGAAGCATGCGYTGTCGGCCAAGGCCAAGGACGGTGATCTGGTCGTGCTGGAGAACGCCACCCTCGAGGCGGCGAAGACCAAGGCGCTGATCGGCCACTTCTCGGGTCTCGGCCTGACCAACGCGCTGATCATCGACGGCGCCGAGCTGCACAACGGCTTCGCCGCTGCGGCCCGGAACATCCCGAACCTTGACGTGCTGCCGATCCAGGGCATCAACGTCTATGACATTCTCCGCCGCCAGAAGCTCGTTCTGACCAAGGCGGCGATCGATGCGCTGGAGGCGCGCTTCAAATGAAGACCATCGATCCGCGCCACTACGACATCATCCTCGCGCCGGTCGTGACCGAGAARGCGACKTTCGCCTCCGAGCACAACAAGGTTCTGTTCAAGGTGGCCGCCAAGGCGACCAAGCCRCAGATCAAAGAGGCGATCGAGAAGCTGTTCGACGTCAAGGTCAAGAGCGTGAACACGCTCGTCCGCAAGGGCAAGACCAARGTGTTCCGCGGCCATTTCGGTTCGCAATCGGACAGCAAGCGGGCGATCGTGACCCTCGAAGAGGGCCACCGGATCGACGTCACCACCGGACTGTAAGGCTCAGCTGCCATGGCATTGAAGACATTCAACCCCACGACGCCGGGCCAGCGCCAGCTGGTCATGGTCGATCGTTCGGCCCTGTACAAGGGCAAGCCGGTCAAGGCGCTGACCGAAGGCAAGCTGTCGAGCGGCGGTCGCAACAACACCGGCCGCATCACGGTTCGCTTCCTCGGCGGCGGTCACAAGCAGTCGTACCGCATGGTCGACTTCAAGCGCGACAAGGTCGACGTTCCCGCGACCGTCGAGCGCCTGGAGTATGATCCGAACCGCACCGCCTTCATCGCCCTGGTCAAGTATCAGGACGGCGAGCTCGCCTACATCCTGGCGCCGCAGCGCCTGGCSGTCGGCGACACCATCGTCGCCGGCAACTATGTCGACGTGAAGCCGGGCAATGTCATGCCGCTCGGCAACATGCCGGTCGGCACGATCGTGCACAATATCGAGGTSAAGATCGGGAAGGGCGGTCAGCTGGCGCGTTCGGCCGGCACCTACGCCCAGATCGTCGGTCGCGACCAGGACTACGTGATCGTCCGCCTGAACTCGGGCGAGCAGCGCCTGGTGCATGGCCGTTGCCGCGGCACCATCGGTGCGGTGTCGAACCCCGACCACATGAACACCTCGATCGGCAAGGCCGGCCGCAAGCGTTGGATGGGCCGTCGCCCGCACAACCGCGGTGTCGCGATGAACCCGATCGACCATCCGCACGGCGGCGGCGAAGGCCGTACCTCGGGCGGTCGTCACCCGGTCACTCCGTGGGGCAAGCCYACCAAGGGCAAGAAGACCCGCACCAACAAGTCGACCGAYAAATTCATTCTCTTGAGCCGCCACAAGCGGAAGAAGTAAGGAACGACGGACATGGTTCGTTCAGTCTGGAAAGGCCCGTTCGTCGAGGCGTCGCTGCTCAAGAAGGCAGATGCGGCGCGCGCGTCCGGCCGTCACGACGTCATCAAGATCTGGAGCCGCCGCTCGACCATCCTGCCGCAGTTCGTCGGCCTGACGTTCGGCGTCTACAACGGCCAGAAGCACGTGCCGGTSGCGRTCAACGARGARATGGTYGGCCACAAGTTCGGCGAGTTCTCGCCGACCCGCACCTTCCACGGCCATTCGGGCGATAAGAAAGCCAAGAAGGCTTGAGGATTAAGCGATGAGCAAACCAAAGCGCGAACGGAGCCTCCCCGACAACGAGGCCAAGGCTGTGGCCCGGATGCTTCGGGTGAGCCCGCAGAAGCTGAACCTGGTGGCGCAGATGATCCGCGGCCGCAAGGCGTCGGCAGCCCTCGCCGACCTGCAGTTCTCGCGCAAGCGGATTGCGGTCGACGTGAAGAAGTGCCTGGAATCGGCGATCGCCAATGCCGAGAACAACCACGAGCTCGAGGTCGACGATCTCGTCGTCTCGCAGGCTTTCGTCGGCAAGGGAATCGTGATGAAGCGTTTCTCGCCGCGCGGTCGTGGCCGTTCGGGCCGGGTTTTCAAACCGTTTTCGCAGCTGACGATCATTGTTCGTCAGGTCGAGGCGAGCGCTTAAAGAGCGCTAGGAGAATACGATGGGTCAAAAGATCAATCCGATCGGTCTGCGTCTCGGCATCAACCGGACCTGGGATTCGCGCTGGTTCGCCGGCAAGGCCGAATACGGCAAGCTGCTGCATGAAGACGTCAAGATCCGCGAGATCCTGCACAAGGAGCTCAAGCAGGCGGCCGTCGCCCGCATCGTGATCGAGCGTCCGCACAAGAAGTGCCGCGTGACGATCCACTCGGCGCGTCCTGGCGTCGTGATCGGCAAGAAGGGCGCCGACATCGACAAGCTGCGCAAGCGGGTCGCTGACATCACCTCGTCGGACGTCGTCATCAACATCGTCGAGATCCGCAAGCCGGAGCTCGATGCCACGCTGGTCGCCGAATCGATCGCCCAGCAGCTCGAGCGCCGCGTCGCGTTCCGCCGCGCCATGAAGCGCGCTGTGCAGTCGGCGATGCGTCTGGGCGCCGAGGGCATCCGCATCAACTGCTCGGGTCGTCTGGGCGGCGCGGAAATCGCCCGCATGGAATGGTACCGCGAGGGCCGGGTGCCGCTGCACACGCTGCGCGCCGACATCGACTACGGTGTGGCCACTGCGTTCACCACCTTCGGCACTTGCGGCGTGAAGGTCTGGATCTTCAAGGGCGAGATCCTCGAGCACGATCCGATGGCACAGGACAAGCGGATGAACGAAGGCGGCGGCGAGAGCTCGCAGCCGCGCTCGCGCCGCGACGCGGCCTGATCGATCAGCCGCGACAAGACAGGTTTGAGGGCTCAAAGCCATGATGCAACCAAAGAAGACCAAGTTCCGAAAGGCGCATAAGGGCCGTATCCACGGCGTTGCGTCCTCGGGCGCGACGCTGGCCTTCGGCCAGTTCGGGCTGAAGGCGATGGAGCCGGATCGCGTCACCGCACGCCAGATCGAGGCTGCCCGTCGTGCCCTGACCCGTCACATGAAGCGCGCCGGCCGCGTCTGGATCCGCGTGTTCCCAGACCTTCCGGTGTCGAAGAAGCCGGCCGAAGTCCGCATGGGCTCCGGCAAGGGCTCGCCGGAATTGTGGGTGGCCCGCGTCAAGCCGGGCCGGGTGATGTTCGAGATCGACGGCGTGAGCAACCAGATCGCGCGCGAGGCGCTGCTGCTGGCGGCCGCCAAGCTGCCGATCAAGACGCGCTTCGTCGAACGCATTGCGGAGTAATGGTCATGGCCGAGATGAAGATTGCCGACATTCGCGCGATGAGCCCGGACCAGATGGACGATGCGATCGTCAATCTGAAGAAGGAGCGCTTCAACCTGCGCTTCCAGCGCGCCACCGGGCAGCTGGAGAACACCGCTCGCCTGCGTGAGGCGCGCCGCGACATCGCCCGTATCAAGACCATCGCCGCGCAGCAGCGCGCCAAGACGAAGTAAGAGGCTCGACATGCCGAAACGGACCCTCCAGGGCGTTGTCGTCAGCGACAAGCAGGCCAAGACCGTGGTCGTGCGCGTCGACCGGCGCTTCACCCACCCGATCTACAAGAAGACCATCCGCCGCTCGAAGAACTACCACGCCCACGACGAGAGCAACGAGTTCAAGCCGGGCGACATGGTGTGGATCGAGGAGAGCAAGCCGATCTCGAAGCTGAAGCGCTGGACCGTGGTCCGGGGCGAGCACAAGAAAACCGCCTGAGGCGCGGAACGCGGCCCTCCCAAGGGGCCGGTTTCGCTTTCGGGACCAAACAAGGCGCAGCTTTCCTGCGCAGCAGATGAAGAGGACGAGGTGCATCAATGATTCAGATGCAGACCAACCTCGACGTGGCCGATAATTCCGGCGCACGCCGTGTCATGTGTATCAAGGTGCTGGGCGGCTCGAAGCGCCGCTATGCCACCGTTGGCGACATCATCGTGGTGTCGATCAAGGAAGCCATTCCGCGTGGCAAGGTGAAGAAGGGCGACGTCATGAAGGCCGTCGTGGTGCGCGTCCGCAAGGACATCCGCCGCGCCGACGGCTCGGTGATCCGCTTCGACCGCAATGCGGCCGTCCTGATCAACAACCAGTCGGAGCCGGTCGGCACCCGTATCTTCGGGCCGGTGCCGCGCGAGCTGCGCGCCAAGAACCACATGAAGATCATTTCGCTGGCCCCGGAGGTGCTGTGATGGCTGCCAAGATCCGCAAGGGCGACAAGGTGATCGTCCTGACCGGTCGCGACAAGGGTCGCACCGGCGAGGTGTTCGAAGTGCGTCCCGATGCCGGGACCGCGCTGGTGCGCGGCATCAACCTGGTCAAGCGTCACCAGAAGCAGACGCAGAACCAGGAGGGCGGCATCATCACCAAGGAAGCGCCGATCCACCTGTCCAACGTCGCTTATGTCGGCAAGGACGGCAAGCCGACGCGCATCGGATTCAAAGTTCAGGCGGACGGCAAGAAGGTCCGCGTTGCCAAGAGCTCGGGAGTTGAGATCGATGGCTGAGACCGCTTACACCCCGCGCCTCCGCACGGAATATGATCGCAAGATCAAGAGCGCGCTGACCGAGAAGTTCGGCTATGCCAACGTCATGCAGGTGCCGCGGCTCGACAAGGTCGTGCTGAACATGGGCATCGGCGAGGCCGTCAACGACCGCAAGAAGGCGGAGACGGCGGCGGCCGATCTGTCGCTGATTGCCGGCCAGAAGGCGGTCGTGACCTATTCGCGCGTCGCCATCGCGACCTTCAAGCTGCGTGAGAACCAGCCGATCGGCTGCAAGGTCACCTTGCGCAAGACGAAGATGTACGAGTTCATCGACCGCCTGATCAACGTCGCGCTGCCGCGCGTCCGCGACTTCCGCGGCCTGAACCCGAAGAGCTTCGACGGCCGCCGCCTGATCAACGTCGCGCTGCCGCGCGTCCGCGACTTCCGCGGCCTGAACCCGAAGAGCTTCGACGGCCGCGGCAACTAYTCGCTCGGCATCAAGGAGCACATCATTTTCCCCGAGATCGACTTCGACAAGGCCGGGGAGAGCTGGGGCATGGACATCACGGTGTGCACCACCGCGGCGACCGATGACGAGGCCCGTGCCCTTCTGACCGCATTCAATTTCCCGTTCCGGCAGTGAGCAGCTGACCAGCTTCTCAAACGCGGATACCCAGGAGCCAAGCATGGCAAAGAAGAGTTCAGTCGAGAAGAACAACCGGCGCAAGCGGATGGCGAAGAACGCCGCCCCGAAGCGCGCCCGGTTGAAGGCGATCATCGCCGACAAGACCAAGCCGATGGAGGAGCGCTTTGCCGCGACCCTGAAGCTGGCCGAAATGCCGCGCAACTCGTCGGCGACYCGCATCCGCAACCGGTGCGAGCTGACGGGCCGTCCGCGGTCGAACTACCGCAAGAACAAGCTGAGCCGCATCGCGCTGCGCGAGCTCGGATCCAAGGGCCTGGTTCCGGGCCTCGTGAAGTCGAGCTGGTAAGGAGGGTCGAACATGTCAACGCACGATCCCATCAGCGATCTGATCACCCGCATCCGCAACGCGCAGATGCGCTCGAAGTCGAAGGTCACGACCCCCGGCTCGAAGATGCGCGCCAGCGTGCTCGAGGTGCTGAAGTCGGAAGGCTACATCCGTGGCTATGCCACGCTGGAGCATCCGTCCGGCCGCAGCGAGATCGAGATCGAGCTGAAATATTTCGACGGCGAGCCCGTGATCCGCGAGATCGAGCGCGTCTCCAAGCCCGGCCGGCGCGTCTACACCTCGGTGAAGAACCTGCCGCGCGTGAACAACGGGCTCGGAATTTCTGTTTTGTCGACGCCGAAGGGAATCATGGCCGACCATAGCGCGCGTGACGCGAATGTCGGCGGTGAAGTTCTCTTCACGGTGTTCTAAGAAGGATTGAGCCATGTCACGTATTGGCAAGAAGCCTGTGACGGTGCCGTCCGGTGTGACCGCAACCGTCGACGGCCAGACCGTCAAGATGAAGGGGCCGAAGGGGCAGCTTCAGTTTATCGTCCATGACGACGTGGACGTGAAGTTCGAGAACGGCCAGGTCARGGTTGCCCCGCGCAGCGAGACCAAGCGCGCCCGGTCGCTGTACGGCACCGCGCGCGCCCAGATCGCGAATCTGGTTGAAGGCGTCACCAAGGGCTTCGAGAAGAAGCTCGAGATCACCGGCGTCGGCTACCGCGCCGCGATGCAGGGCAAGAACCTGCAGCTCGCGCTCGGCTACAGCCACGACGTCGTCTACCAGATCCCGGAAGGCATCACGATCGCCGTGCCGAAGCCGACCGAGATCACCGTCACGGGCATCGACCCGCAGCGCGTCGGCCAGGTGGCCGCCGAGATCCGCGCCTACCGGCCGCCGGAGCCCTATAAGGGCAAGGGTGTGAAGTACGCGGGTGAATTCATCTTCCGCAAGGAAGGCAAGAAGAAGTAACGGAGCCGGACATGTCGAGAGCCAAGGTTACGAATGCCCGGCGCAAGCAGCGCGTGAGGCTGTCGCTGCGCCGCTCCGCCGGCGGCCGTCCGCGTCTGTCGGTGTTCCGCTCGTCGAAGCACATCTACGCTCAGGTCATCGACGATCAGAAGGGCGAGACGCTCGCCTCTGCATCGTCGATGGAGAAGGAGATGCGCTCGTCCGGCAACACCGGCGCCGATATCGATGCGGCCAAGGCGGTGGGCAAGCTGCTCGCCGAGCGCGCGGTGAAGGCGGGGATCAAGGAAGTCGTGTTCGATCGCGGCGGCTATCTCTATCACGGTCGCGTCAAGGCTCTGGCCGACGCGGCGCGCGAGAGCGGGCTGAGCTTCTAACATCATTGGATTTGGGCGTCAGAGCCCCTCAGAAGATTGGATAGCACCATGGCAGGTGAACGGGAACGAGGCGGTCGCGATCGCAAGGAGCGTGAGGAGCGCGACAGCGAGTTCGTCGACAAGCTCGTCCACATCAACCGAGTCGCGAAGGTCGTGAAGGGCGGTAAGCGCTTCGGCTTTGCGGCGCTCGTCGTGATCGGCGATCAGAAGGGCCGGGTCGGCTTCGGCCACGGCAAGGCGCGCGAGGTTCCGGAGGCGATCCGCAAGGCGACCGACTCCGCCAAGCGTAACCTGACCCGCGTCGCGCTGCGCGAGGGCCGGACCCTGCACCACGACATTTTCGGTCGTCACGGTGCGGGCCGCGTCTATCTGCGTGCAGCGCCRGCCGGTACCGGCATCATCGCCGGCGGCCCGATGCGTGCCGTGTTCGAGACGCTGGGCATCCAGGACGTGGTGGCGAAGTCGATCGGGTCGTCCAACCCGTACAACATGGTGCGCGCGACCTTCAACGCGCTGAAGCACCAGGACAGCCCGCGCTCGGTCGCCGCGCGCCGCAACATCAAGGTGTCGACCCTGCAGGCCCGCCGCGTCGGTGGCGATGCCGAAGCAGCTGCCGACTAACGAACGCGCGCCGCCTCTGGCTGGCGCATCTCGGAGTGAGGACAATGGCTGACGCCAAGACGATCAAGATCGAGCAGATCGGCAGCCCGATCCGCCGGCATCACTCGCAGCGCGAGACGCTGATCGGGTTGAAGCTCAACAAGATCGGCCGCGTGACCGARCTGCCKGATACGCCGGCGGTCCGCGGCATGATCACCAAGGTTCATCATCTCGTCCGCATCGTCGACGAGAAGTAAGGAGAAGGGCGATGAAGCTCAGCGATATCGCCGACAATGCCGGTGCGCGCAAGAAGCGCATGCGCGTCGGCCGTGGCATCGGCTCCGGCAAGGGCAAGACCTCCGGCCGTGGCGGCAAGGGCCAGACCGCACGTTCCGGCGTGCGCATCAAGGGCTTCGAGGGCGGCCAGATGCCGATGCATCGCCGTCTGCCGAAGCGCGGCTTCAACAACATCTTCGCGCTCGATTTCGTCGAGATCAATCTCGACCGGATCCAGCAGGCGATCGATGCCAAGAAGCTGGATGCCGGCAGCGTGATCAACGCCGAGGCGCTGGTGAAGTCGGGCGCGCTGCGTCGCGCCAAGGACGGCGTGCGTCTGCTCGGCCGYGGCGAGATCACCGCSAAGGTCAACATTGAGGTGCATGGCGCTTCGAAGTCGGCGATTGCGGCGGTCGAGAAGGCCGGCGGCACCGTCAAGCTCCTGGCGCCAGCCAAGGACGAAGGCGAAGCGGCGTAACTTCTGCGTCATCGCCCCGCCGCAGGCGTCAGCCTGGCGGGGGAGGGCGATGGACAGAATGCGTCGGCGCACCAGATAATATCCGAACGTCTGCCCAAGCCCCGCGAGCCCTCGCGGGGCTGATGTGGTCAAAAGGGCGGCGGGAGAAAGTCAGATATGGCCTCAGCAGCGGAACAACTGGCGGCAAACCTCAATTTCGGCGCGTTTGCGAAGGCCGATGAGCTCAAGAAGCGCATCTGGTTCACCCTCGGCGCGCTGCTGGTCTACCGCCTCGGTACCTACATCCCGCTGCCCGGCATCGATCCGAACATCTGGGATTCGGTGTTCCGCACCCAGGCCGGCGGCATTCTCGGCATGTTCAACATGTTCGCCGGCGGCGGCATCCACCGCATGGCGATCTTCGCGCTGAACATCATGCCGTACATCTCGGCATCGATCATCATCCAGCTCCTGACCACGGTCTCGCCGCAGCTCGAAGCCCTCAAGAAAGAGGGCGAGGCGGGCCGCAAGATGCTGAACCAGTACACCCGCTATCTCACGGTGATTCTGGCCGCCGTCCAGTCCTACGGCATTGCGGTGGGSCTCGAAGGCGCCGGCAATGTGGTCGCCGATCCCGGCCTGTTCTTCCGCCTGTCCACCGCGATCACGCTGACCGGCGGCACCATGTTCCTGATGTGGCTGGGTGAGCAGATCACYTCGCGCGGCATCGGCAACGGCATCTCGCTGATCATCCTGTCCGGCATCGTGGCGGAGCTGCCCTCGGCGCTCGCCAACATGCTCGAGCTGGGACGTCAGGGCGCGCTGTCGACCGGCTTGATCCTGATCGTCATCGTRATGGCGGTTGCCGTGATCGCCTTCATCGTGTTCATGGAGCGCGCCCAGCGCCGGCTCCTGATCCAGTATCCGAAGCGCCAGGTYGGCAACAAGATGTTCGAGGGCCAGTCCTCGCATCTGCCGCTGAAGCTGAACACCTCGGGCGTGATCCCGCCGATCTTCGCCTCGTCGCTGCTGCTGCTGCCGACCACSGTCGCCAATTTCAACGCCGGCAAGGGCCCGGAATGGTTCCAGTGGATCACCACCCAGCTCGGCCACGGCCGGCCGCTGTTCCTGGTGCTGTATCTGGCGCTGATCCTGTTCTTCGCCTTCTTCTACACTGCCATCGTGTTCAACCCGACCGAGACGGCGGACAATCTGAAGAAGCATGGCGGCTTCATCCCCGGGATCCGGCCGGGTGAGCGCACCGCGGAATATATCGATTACGTGCTGTCCCGGATCACCGTGCTCGGCGCCATCTATCTGGCGATCGTGTGTCTGATCCCGGAAATTCTGATTTCCTACGCTTCCGTCCCGTTCTACTTTGGTGGCACTTCGCTTCTGATCGTGGTCAGCGTTACGATGGATACCGTGGCGCAGGTTCAGGGTTATCTGCTCGCCCATCAGTATGAAGGGTTGATCAGGAAGTCGAAATTGCGGGGGCGCCGCCGCGGCTAGCGGCGGATCGCGGCCCGGGAGCCAAAAGCCAAGAACAAGGTGCGCGGGAGGATCGCTCACCGTGTGCCGGGGGGCGGACATTCAATGAGACTCATTCTTCTGGGACCGCCCGGCTCGGGCAAGGGAACGCAGGCGCAGCGCCTGGTGCAGCAATATGGCATCGTGCAGCTGTCGACCGGCGACATGCTGCGCGCAGCCGTKGCGGCGCAGACCCCGATCGGGCTGAAGGCCAAGGACATCATGGCCGCCGGCGGTCTGGTGCCGGACGAGGTCGTGGTCGGCATTATCGCCGACCGGATCGAGCAGCCCGACGCCGCCAACGGCTTCATCCTCGACGGCTTCCCGCGCACGGTTCCGCAGGCCGAGGCGCTGGATGCGCTGTTGAAGCAGAAGCAGATGACGCTGGACGCGGTCATCGAGCTCAAGGTCAATGAGGGTGTGCTGCTCGAGCGGGTCGAGCGCCGGGCGGCCGAGACCCGCGCGCGGGGCGAGCCGGTGCGGGCCGACGATACGCCGGAGGTCCTGACCAAGCGGCTGGCCAGYTATCGCGACCAGACCGAGCCCCTGATCCACTATTATTCCGACCACCGGATGCTCGCGACGGTCGACGGCATGATGCCGATCGAGCAGGTGACCGCGGAGATCGGCCGGATCCTGGCCGCGGTCGGGAAGGGCRGTACGAGTCGGGCGGCCAAGAATGCCAGCCCSGCCAAGCGCAGTGCCAAGCYCCCCACGAAGGCCGCCAAGACATCGGCCAAGACAGCCACGAAATCGGCAGCCGCGGCCAAAAAGGCCGGCAAAACCGCCAAAAAGGCCGCCAAGACCGTGAAAAAGGCCGCCAAGAAAGCGCCGGCCAAGGCTCCCAAAAAGGKGGCCAGAGCTCCTGCCAAGGCACGCAAGCCCGCCGCCAAGGCKAGCAAATCCGCAGCCAAGGCCACCAAGGGGACCCGGAAAACCTCGGCGAAAGCCGCAAAAAAGCGCGCAACGAGGTGACCGAATCTTCTAGGAGCGGTTGACGACCGCCGTGTGAATCCATTAATAAGCCCGCATCCAAGTCGGATAGTTTTCGAAAGATGCCGGGCCCCACGAATCGAGGGGTGGGCGTCTTGTTCGCGTTTGCGGACACCTGCCCGAGATAGCGAGAATGAAGGCCGGTCCGTCCTGGGATCGGCGACAGGAGAGAAGTCCGTGGCCCGTATTGCCGGTGTCAATATCCCGACCAACAAGCGCGTCCTGATCGCGCTCCAGTACATCCATGGCATTGGCCCGAAGATCGCGAGCGAGATCATTGAAAAGGTCAAGATCGCCGAGGATCGCCGTGTCAACCAGCTGAGCGACCAGGAAGTCCTGCAGATCCGCGAAATCATCGACCGCGACTACGTCGTCGAGGGCGACCTGCGGCGCGAGACCGGCATCAACATCAAGCGGCTGATGGACCTCGGCTGCTACCGCGGCCTGCGTCATCGCCGTGGCCTGCCGGTTCGCGGTCAGCGCACGCATACCAATGCGCGCACGCGCAAGGGTCCTGCCAAGGCGATCGCCGGCAAGAAGAAGTAATCTGGTGAATTGCGAGTAGCGGGTGGCGAGTAGGGGCGATCCCTATTCGCTACTCGCTATTCACCATTCGCATCTTCGGTGTAGCCGCTGGCACTACGGCGGCGTTGAGATCTCAAGAAAGGTACCTATATGGCCAAGGAAGCCACACGTGTCCGCCGTCGTGAGCGCAAGAACATCGCCTCCGGCGTCGCCCATGTGAACTCGTCGTTCAACAACACCACCATCACCATCACCGATGCGCAGGGCAACACCATCGCCTGGTCGTCGGCTGGCACGATGGGCTTCAAGGGATCGCGCAAGTCGACCCCWTACGCGGCRCAGGTCGCGGCGGAGGACGTGTCCAAGAAGGCCCAGGAGCACGGCATGCGCACCCTCGAGGTCGAGGTCGCCGGTCCGGGCTCCGGACGTGAATCGGCGTTGCGCGCGCTGCAGGCCGCGGGCTTCACCGTCACCTCGATCCGCGACGTGACGACGATCCCGCACAATGGTTGCCGTCCGCGCAAGCGTCGTCGCGTTTGATCTGAAGGAGGCGGGCAGCATGTCCGCCTCGTCTTGCTTTTGAACCATTTCGATTGCCGCGATCCGATGCGCGGTTCTCCAACGCCAGTCAGTCGCAGCCGACGGACTGGCCCATGGGTGAAACAGTGACGATCCAGAAGAATTGGCAAGAATTGATTCGGCCGAACAAGCTCCAGGTCACGCCGGGCTCCGACGCGACCCGTTTCGCCACCGTGGTTGCCGAGCCGCTGGAGCGCGGTTTCGGSCAGACGCTSGGCAATGCGCTSCGCCGCATCCTGCTRTCGTCGCTGCAGGGCGCCGCSGTGCAGTCGGTGCACATCGAYGGCGTGCTGCACGAGTTCTCCTCGATMGCKGGYGTCCGYGAGGACGTCACCGACATCGTGCTGAACATCAAGGAYATCKCGATCAAGATGCAGGGCGAAGGCCCGAAGCGGATGGTYGTGAAGAAGCAGGGYCCGGGCGCCGTCACCGCCGGCGATATCCAGACCGTCGGCGACATCGTSGTGCTCAAYCCYGACCTGCAGCTCTGCACSCTGGACGAGGGCGCMGAGATCCGCATGGAGTTCACGGTCGCSACCGGCAAGGGCTACGTSSCSGCCGAKCGCAACCGYCCYGAGGACGCSCCGATCGGCCTGATCCCGRTCGACAGCCTGTTCTCKCCGGTCCGCAAGGTCTCCTACAAGGTCGAGAACACCCGCGAGGGCCAGATCCTCGACTACGACAAGCTGACCATGACGATCGAGACCAACGGCGCGATCTCGCCGGAGGACGCGGTGGCCTACGCCGCCCGCATCCTGCAGGATCAGCTCAACGTCTTCGTCAACTTCGAAGAGCCGCGCAAGGAAGTCGCCCAGGAGATCATTCCGGATCTCGCCTTCAACCCGGCCTTCCTCAAGAAGGTGGACGARCTCGAGCTGTCGGTGCGTTCGGCGAACTGCCTGAAGAACGACAACATCGTCTATATCGGCGACCTCGTGCAGAAGTCGGAAGCGGAGATGCTGCGCACCCCGAACTTCGGCCGCAAGTCGCTGAACGAGATCAAGGAAGTGCTGGCYCAGATGGGTCTGCATCTCGGCATGGAAGTGCCTGGCTGGCCGCCGGAGAATATCGACGAACTGGCCAAGCGCTTCGAGGATCACTACTGAGCGAATGGCGGGTAGGGAGTGGCGAATAGGGAAGAAACACTCCTCGCCATTCGCTATTCGCCACTCGCTATTCTACCGGGCGAACGCAGGCAGCCCACCTGAGCAACATGTCCGACGAACCGTCGCGGCAGATTGAAATGAAGGACTAAGACAATGCGTCACGGCAAGGTTCATCGGAAGCTCAACCGCACTGCCGAGCATCGCAAGGCGATGTTCGCCAACATGTGCGCCGCGCTGATCAAGCACGAGCAGATCGTCACCACGCTGCCGAAGGCCAAGGAACTCCGGCCGATCGTCGAGAAGCTGGTCACGCTCGGCAAGAAGGGCGGTCTGGCGCTGCGCCGTCAGGCGATCGCCGAAATGCGCGACGTCGACCAGGTCAAGAAGCTGTTCGACGTGCTGGCGCCTCGCTACAAGGACCGCAATGGCGGCTACACCCGCATCATCAAGGCCGGCTTCCGCTACGGCGACAACGCGGCGATGGCCGTGATCGAGTTCGTCGATCGCGACGTCGATGCCAAGGGCCAGGATTCCGGCCCGGTGCAGGAAACCTCGGAAGCCGCGTAAGCAGGCATCCGAGATAGGGTTACAGAGCGGCGCCTTCGGGCGCCGTTTTTCGTTTYGGACGCCGTTTTCGTTTCRWGGTCCCGTCGCCCGGACAGKATCRTGYTCAGACCARCAGGAGAGATCATGATGCGGGCTCGTGCRAACGCRCCATGATCCAGGCGTGCGCACTCACCCCGCGCGGATGGTGCGGACGAAATCGTCGAGCTCCTGGCGCAGGCGATCATTGCCATCGGTCAGCAGCCGGGCSGCATTGAGGACCTGGGACGAGGCCACGCCGGTGATGGAGGCGCCGTTCGTCACCTCGCCGATGCTGTGCGCGACCTGGGCGGTGCGCTCGGACGCGCTTTGGATGTTGCGGGCGATGTCACGCGTGGCGTGGCCCTGGCCTTCGATGGCGGTTGCGACGCCCGAGGCGATATCCGAGATGCGGCCGATGATGGCGACGATCGCGCCAATCGCACCGACCGATTCCCGCGTCGCGGTCTGGATGCCGGCGATCTGCTCTCGGATGTCCTCGGTGGCGTCGGCGGTCTGCTTGGCGAGCGTCTTGACCTCCTGGGCGACGACGGCGAAGCCGGCGCCGGATTCGCCGGCCCGYGCCGCCTCGATCGTCGCATTCAGCGCCAGCAAATTGGTCTGYTGCGCGATCGTGGCGATCAGTTGGATGACGCTGCCGATGCGGTCGGCCGCGGCTGCCAGCAGCGCCATCCGTTCGTCGGTCTGCCTGGCCTGATCGACGGCGTCGCGGGCGATCCCTGCTGAGATGTCGACCTGCCGTCCGATCTCCGCAGCCGATGCCATCATCTCGTCGGTCGCGGCCGCGACCCGCTGCACATTCAGCGAGGCTTCCTGGGAGGCTGCGGCCACTGCCGCCGACAGCGCTTGGGTATGGTGGGCGGTCTCGGTCAGGCCATGCGCCGACTGGGTGAGCTCCTGCGAGGCCGACGACACCGACATGATGACGTGGCCGGCCGTGGCCTCGAACGACTCGGCGAGCCGCGCCAGCTCTGCACGATGGCGCTCGGCGGCGCGGCGATCCTCCTCGCGGCGGCTTTCGAGCTCGGTCTCGGCACGCCGCCTGGCGGTGAGCTTGAAGGCTTCGACGGCCTGCGCCATCTCGCCGATCTCATCATTGCGCCCCAGGCCGGGGAGCACGACGTCGAACCTGCCGGCCGACAGCTCGTGCATGGCGGCGCTCATGCCCCGGATCAGCCGCGCCACGCGGCGTCCGAACAGCACCGCGGCGAGTGCCAGCGCGATCGCGGTCGCTCCGGTGATCCAGCTCAGCATCCGCCGCACCTCGGCCGCCCTGCGTTCRGCGGCCTCGCCGCGCAACTGGGCGGCGGYRGCCGCCTGGACCAGAGCAGGGTGGATGCGATCGAAGATCTGTTCGAGGTCCTCGACCTGCTCGTCCAGCGCCTGACGCGACACCGCGACCCCTGCAAACGCCTGCTTGTAGGCGCGTGCCAGCGACAGGAGCTCCGATCGGGTCGGAGCTGCGAGCGCCGCGCCGGCCAACACCGTCTCGAATCTGCTCTCGGTCTCGTCGAACCGATCGCCGATCCTCTCCTCGCCGCGCAGCATGAACTCGTGCTCCAGCCGGCGCATGGCCTGCATCAGCAGCGTGAGCCCGGGCTCGCCGGCCGCCGTGACCGCACTCTCGAAGCCGCGGGCGGCATCCCGCAATCTGCCCTGCAGCCCGTCGCCCTCGCGCAGGCCGAGCACGCGCTGCGCGCCGACGATATTCTGGAACCGTGTGGCATAGAGATTGATGCCGGTGCGCAGCGACCCGACCTGCCTGATCGGATCGTTATCCGCCGCGGTCRCGGCATAGGCTTCGACGGCGTCGAGCACCTGCAGCTCCTGCGCGACGCGATCGGCGTGCTGGGTGATGAGGCGTTCGTCGTGGCTGTGCAGGAAGCGGGTCGCGAGCCATTGCGTCTCGAGGAAGCCTTGCGAGAGCACGGCAATGTCCATGCGGAACCGCATGCCCTCATCGGAGATGTGCTGGACCCGCGCGGCATGATCGAGCCCGCCAAGGCAGAGTGTGCCGACCACGACCACGCCGGCCGTGCCGAAGGTTGCGATCTGAGTGGCAAGGCGTGGACGCAGCCGCCGCGAAAGCAAGGCGCGGAGGGCGGTCATGGGCGCAAACATCGATTACTGCGTTCCTGTCAGGTCGGTCGAGGCGAGCGGGGGCATCGCACGCAAGGCTGCGTGCATGGGCGCCTCTCCACCAGCGTGACTACGTAATTACCTCTTTCGTCTTGAACCTTTCGTGACAGATCGACCGCCGGAATACGCAAATTTTTCAAATTAATCAGTCGGATAGGTGATTATCTGCGCTCTACATCTCAGGGGTTGTGCAACGCGGCGATGACTGGCCCGCGGGCGACCCAGCGGGTCATCACGGTCACGCCTGAGTGATGGCGGCTTGCCGCAGCCGCGTGCGTTGCCGAGCTGTCCAGGATCTCACGAAGGAGCTTTCGCATGCACATCGACCTTTCCGGCAAGACTGCTCTCGTCACCGGATCGACCGCCGGCATCGGCTTTGCCATCGCCAAGGGATTGGCCGCCTCGGGTGCCGAGGTCGTGCTCAACGGTCGCGCTCAGGACCGCGTCGACGCCGCTCTCATCCGTCTGCAGCAGGCAGTTCCCGCGGCCAGGCTGCACGGTATCGCCGGCGATGTCGCTCAGATCGACGGCGGTAACGCCGTGGTCAGAGCGCTTCCCGAGGTCGACATTCTCGTCAACAATGCCGGCATCTTCGAGCCGAAGGACTTTTTCGAGATCGGCGACGAGGATTGGGACCGTTTCTTCGAGATCAATGTCATGTCCGGCGTGCGCATGTCGCGCGCCTATCTGCAGGGCATGCTGAAGCGCAATTGGGGACGCATCATCTTCATCTCTTCGGAATCGGCGCTCAACATCCCGACCGAGATGATCCACTACGGCATGACCAAGACGGCTCAGCTTGCGATTTCGCGCGGCCTCGCGAAGCTGACGCGCGGCACCGGAGTCACCGTCAATGCGGTGTTGCCGGGGCCGACGCTGTCGGAAGGCGTCGAGACCTTCGTCAAGGATCTGGCGCGCCAGAACCGCCAGTCGGAGCAGGAGGCCGCGTCGTCCTTCGTCAAGCAGCACCGGCCGGGCTCGCTGCTGCAGCGCTTTGCTGCAGTCGACGAGGTCGCCAACATGGTCGTCTACGTCGCCTCTCCGCAGGCCTCCGCCACCAACGGAGCCGCGCTGCGCGTCGAGGGCGGGATCATCGACACCATCGCCTGAGGCCGGGCCATGGCCGCTTACGTCATCTCCGAGGTCGAGGTGCGCGACCTCGATTCCATGGAGCGCTACYGCAACTGTGCGGCGCGCTCGATCGCGCTCTATGGCGGGCGCTACCTGGTGCGCGGCGGGCCGGCCGAAACGGTCGAGGGCGGCCCGCCGGCCAAGACSCTGATCATCGTCGAGTTCCCGTCGATGGCCCGGCTGCGCGAATGGTATGCATCGGCCGAATATGCCGTAGCCTTGAACGAGCGCTGGAACGCGCTGGACCGCCGGTTGATTTTCGTCGAGGGTGCTGCACCTGCGTAAAGACCGGACTGGCGCCCCGATGCTGACAATCACACCCCGCCGCAAGCGTTGGCTGAAGCTGACCTCGGCGAGGTGGCAGCGGCGGGTCCTGTTCGTTGCAGGCGGGCTGGTCGTGGGCGCGGCGGCGGTGGCGCTGGCGGTGCTCGCCGATCAGGCCCAGCTTGCCTTTAACTGGCTGTTGTCGAGGTCGCGCTACGCGTCGCTGATCGTCACGCCCGCCGGCTTCGCGCTGTCGGTCTATCTGACCCAGCGCTACTTTCCCAACGCGCAAGGGAGCGGCATCCCGCAGGCGATCGCCGCGCGGCACCTGACGGATCCGCGGTCGCGGAGTCCGCTGGTCTCGATCCGCATCGCCATCGGCAAGATCGTGCTGACCTTGCTCGGCCTGTTGTGCGGCGGCTCGGTCGGCCGCGAAGGGCCGACGGTGCAGATCGGCGCCTCGATCATGTTTGCGCTGGGCCGGCTGTCGCCACGRCGCCAGCCCGGATTGATCCTGGCCGGCGCCGCAGCTGGCGTCGCCGCYGCCTTCAAYACGCCGCTYGCCGGCATCGTGTTCGGCATCGAGGAGATGAGTCGCACCTACGAGACGCGCACCTCCAGCCTCGTCATCGCCACCGTGATCGCYGCCGGYCTGACCTCGCTCGCGCTGATGGGCAACTACGCCTATTTCGGCACGACTCCGATTGCGCTCGGCAAGGGCATCGATTGGCTCGCAGTGCCGCTTTGCGGCATCATCGGCGGCGCCGCYGGCGGCCTGTTCAGCCGGATCCTGATCGCGATGGCCCGCGGGCTGCCAGGCGCCGTCGGTGGCGCCATCAGGCGGCAGCCGCTGCTGTTCGCGCTGGCCTGCGGATTTGCGGTTGCGCTGTGCGGCCTCGCCTCGGGCGACACGATCTACGGGACCGGCTATGCGCAGGTGAAGGCGGCGCTGGAGACCGGCACGCCACTGCCGCAGAATTTCAGCGTGCTCAAGTTCCTCGCCACCACCTTCGCCGCGATCAGCGGCATGCCCGGCGGCATTTTCGCGCCGTCGCTCGCTGTCGGGGCCGGCATCGGCGCCAATATCGCAAGCCTGTTTCATGAGACGCCATTGGCGCCGATCATGCTGCTCGGCATGGTCGCGTATTTCGCGGGCGTGGTGCAGGCGCCGATCACCGCCTTCGTCATCGTGACGGAGATGACCGACAATCACGCGATGGTGGTGCCGCTGATGATGGCCTCGCTGATCGCCTATGGGACCTCGAAGCTGGTCTGCGAGGAGGGTCTCTACCACGCGCTCGCCAAGGGCTTCGTGGCCAGAGCCGAAGCCAACAAGGCGAGCACGCGCGAGCCGCCGCCGGTGGCCGCTGCCGGCTGACCTTCATCAGCTCGCGGCAGCGTGCCCACTATGCGCCGGTACGCGCATCGGCACGGGGTGGGCACGGCGCACCGCGATCCCGGACGTGGAGAGACCGCGGCTGCGCGTTTGTCCACCTGTGAGAGACGGCTATCAGCCCCACCCCTCGAGCACGATCTTGCCGCGGGATGTGTTGCTCTCGATCAAGGCATGCGCGCGCTTGAGGTTGGCCGCGTTGATGGWGCCGTAGTGATCGCCGAGCGTGGTGCGGACGACGCCCTTGTCGATCAGGTCGGCGACATCGTTGAGCAGATTGTGCTGGGCGATGATATCAGGCGTCGTGAACATCGAGCGCGTGAACATCGATTCCCAATGGATCGAKATCGCCTTGCCCTTGAAGGCGGCRATCGAGAACTCGGCGGGATCGTCGATCAGGCCGAACTTGCTTTGCGGCGCCATGACCTCGACGATGGCCTTGTAGTGCTGGTCGCTGTGGGTCAGGCTGGCGACGAGGCCGACCGGCGGCAGCTTCAGCGCCTCGATCTGCTCCTTGATCGGCTTGCCGTGATCGACGACGGCATGGGCGCCGAGCGACAGGCACCAGTCGCGCGATTCCGGCCGCGTCGCGGTGGCGAGCACCGTGAGCCCGGTGAGGCGGCGCGCCAGCTGGATCAGGATCGAGCCGACGCCGCCAGCCGCGCCTGTGATCAGCAGGGTGCGATCGTCGAGGCTCTTGCCGGGCACGGCGCCGAGCCGGTCGAACAGCAGCTCCCAGGCGGTGATCGAGGTCAGCGGCAAAGCGGCGGCTTCGGCGAAGGACAGGGTCTTCGGCTTGCGGCCGACGATGCGCTCATCGACGAGGTGGAATTCGGCATTGGTGCCCTGGCGCAGGATCGAGCCGGCATAGAACACCTCGTCGCCGGCCTTGAACAGCGTCACCTCGGGGCCGACCGCCTCGACCACGCCGGCGGCGTCATAGCCGAGGATCTTGGTTTCGCCCGCCGGCGGCGCGGCGCGCTTGCGCACCTTGGTGTCGACCGGATTGACCGACACCGCCTTCACCGCGACCCGGATGTCGCGCCCGGTGGGCTCGGGTTTGGCGGTTTCGAAATCGAACAGCGCGCGCTCCTCSGTGATGGGCAGCGACTGCTGGTAACCGACGGCCTTCATGACAAMCTCCTGGCTGGAATTTCCGAATAGGGCCTACTTGTCCTGCTGGCGTCATGTTCGCAAGTACTGTAAAAACAGGGAACTAGTCCCCGTTTGGATACTATTGGACCGAAAGCCGATGAAACGGAAGAATTTCGCCCGCCGCCCGGGCTGCGCGGTCGAAGCCACGCTCGACCTGATCGACGGCAAGTGGAAGGGCGTGATCCTCTACCACCTGCAGGGCGGCAGCCAGCGCTTCGGCGAGCTGCGCCGGCTGATGCCCGGCATCACCCAGCGCATGCTGACCAAGCAGCTGCGCGCGCTGGAGGAGGATGGGCTGGTGGTGCGCAAGGTCTATGCCGAGGTGCCGCCGCGGGTGGATTACAGCCTGTCGGAGATCGGCGAGAGCCTGCGGCCGGTGATCGAGGTCCTGCGCAGCTGGGGCGAGCGCCACCACGAACGGCTGTCCTGCGGCCCCGTTGCAGACACCATCAAAACGCCGCATCAGGCCGCCTGAGCTTGGCCCGACCTGCCGTTCCGCCTATATGCATGGCGTCATTTTCCAGGATTGTTCGCATGACGTTGATTCGCTCCACCGTGGTTCTGCTGYTGTCGCTGCTGGCCGCCACTCCGCTCGCGGCGCAGGAGCGGCGCGTACCGCAATCCCCGGCCGAGCTGCGGCTGTCCTATGCGCCGATCGTGCAGCGCGTGCAGCCGGCGGTCGTCAACGTCTACGCCGCCAAGGTGGTGCAGAACCGCAATCCGTTCCTCGACGATCCGATCTTCCGCCGCTTCTTCGGCCTGCAGGGCGGGCCGCAGGAGCAGATGCAGCGCTCGCTCGGCTCGGGCGTGATGGTCGATGCGTCGGGCCTGGTGGTCACCAACGTGCACGTCATCGAGGGCGCCGACGAGGTGAAGGTGTCGCTGTCGGACAAGCGCGAGTTCGAGGCCGAGATCGTGCTGAAGGACAGCCGTACCGATCTTGCCGTGCTCAGGCTCAAAGGCACGCGCGAGACCTTTCCGACGCTCGACCTCGCCAATTCCGATGACCTCCTGGTCGGCGACGTCGTGCTCGCAATCGGCAATCCGTTCGGCGTTGGCCAGACCGTCACGCATGGCATCGTCTCGGCGCTGGCGCGCACCCAGGTCGGCATCACCGACTATCAATTCTTCATCCAGACCGATGCCGCGATCAATCCCGGCAATTCCGGTGGCGCGCTGGTCGACATGACCGGCCGTCTGGTCGGTATCAACACGGCGATCTATTCCAAGTCCGGCGGTTCGCARGGAATCGGCTTCGCGATTCCCGCCAACATGGTGCGCGTCGTCGTGGCCTCGGCCAAGAGTGGCGGCAAGGCGGTGAAGCGTCCGTGGCTCGGCGCGCGGCTGCAGGCGGTGACGCCGGAGATCGCCGAGAGCCTGGGTCTGCGCTCRCCSACCGGCGCGCTGGTCGCCTCCGTCGTTCCGAACAGCCCGGCGGCGAAAGCGGGCATCAAATCGTCGGACCTGATCGTGTCGATCGACGGCCAGACCGTCGATGATCCGAACGCCTTCGACTATCGCTTCGCGACCCGTCCGCTCGGCGGCAACGCGCAGATCGAGGTGCAGCGGAGTGGCAAGCCGGTGAAGGTCGCGGTGGCGCTGGAGACGGCGCCTGACACCGGGCGCAACGAGATGGTCATCAACGGCCGCTCGCCGTTCCAGGGYGCCAAGGTGGCCAACATCTCGCCSGCGGTGGCCGATGAGCTGCATCTSGACGCCGACACCGAAGGCGTCGTCGTGCTSGAGCCGGGCGACGGCACCACGGCGGCCAATGTCGGYTTCCAGAAGGGCGACGTGATCATGGCCGTCAACAACCAGAAGATTGCCAAGACCGYCGATCTCGACAAGGCCTCGCGCGAGTCTGCGCGCATCTGGCGTATCACCGTGCTGCGCGGYGGCCAGCAGATCAACGTCACGCTCGGCGGATGAGTCCGAAGCGTCCCCAGCCGGGAGGCCCGAGCCTCTTCGCCGCGGCGGGGATGGAGCACGATGCGCCGCGGCCACTGCCGGAGCGGTTGCGCCCGCATAAGCTGTCCGACGTYGTCGGCCAGGATCAYATCCTCGGCCCCGACGGCGCGCTGACGCGCATGCTGGAGACGCGCACGCTGGGCTCGCTGATCTTCTGGGGCCCGCCGGGCACCGGCAAGACCACCGTGGCGCGACTGCTGGCTGACGCCACCGAGCTGCATTTCGAGCAGATCTCGGCGGTGTTTTCCGGCGTCGCCGATTTGAAGAAGGTGTTCGACGCCGCGCGCGCCCGGCGCGAGACCGGGCAGGGCACGCTGCTGTTCGTCGACGAGGTGCATCGCTTCAACCGCGCGCARCAGGATTCCTTCCTCCCGGTGATGGAGGACGGCACGATCACGCTGGTCGGCGCGACGACGGAAAATCCCTCGTTCGAGCTCAACGCCGCTTTGCTGTCGCGCTCGCGCGTGCTGGTGTTCCACTCGCTGGATGCGGCTGCGATCGAGCGGCTCTACAGCAACGCCGAAGCCGTCGAAGGCCGCAAGCTGCCGCTCGATGACGAGGCGCGCGCGGTGCTGATCCGCATGGCCGATGGCGACGGCCGCGCCGCGCTGACGCTGGCGGAAGAAGTCTGGCGCTCGGCGCGCAAGGACGAGATCTTCAACGCCGTGCAATTGCAGGAGATCCTGCAGCGCCGCGCGCCGATCTACGACAAATCGGCCGACGGCCACTACAATCTCATCTCGGCGATGCACAAATCGGTGCGCGGCTCCGATCCCGACGCGGCGCTGTACTACTTCGCGCGCATGCTCGACGCTGGCGAGGATCCGCTGTTTCTGGCCCGTCGCATCGTGCGCATGGCGGTCGAGGACATCGGCCTTGCTGACCCTCAGGCGCTGGTGATCGCCAACGCCGCCAAGGACGCCTATGATTTCCTCGGCTCGCCTGAAGGCGAGCTCGCGATCGCGCAGGCCGTGATCTATGTCGCGACCGCRCCGAAATCCAATGCCGCCTACAAGGCCTTCGGCGCCGCCAAGCGSGTGGCGAAAGAGGGCGGYTCGCTGCTGCCGCCGAAGCACATCCTCAATGCCCCGACCAAGCTGATGCAGGGCGAGGGCTACGGSRCSGGCTATCAGTACGACCACGATGCGCCSGACGCCTTCTCSGGCCAGGACTAYTTCCCSGAAGCSYTGGGACGCCAGCACTTCTACGATCCGCCCGAACGCGGCTTCGAGCGCGAGATCCGCAAGCGGCTGGATTATTGGGCCAAGCTCAGGAAGGAGCGGGGCGGGTAGCGCAGCAGAGGTGACGTCGCAAGCCGCTCCTGCACGAATTGGCGAGGACGAGGTCAGGCTTTGAAGACGACGCGCGTCCCGGTGTTGATCCGAATGAGCTTGCCCGGCATGTCATGTTCAACGAGCCTCGTGAACARCTCGCCGGTGCAATGCATGGGCAAGACAAAGTCGGGATTGATTTGCTTGATCGCCGCTACCGTCTCCTGAACGTACTCGTCCTTTTCCGGGGCAAGATGGAAGCCCCCCATGACGGCATGGATCCGGTCGACGCCCGTGGCAGCCATGGCTTGCTTCAGTGTGTTGACGATGCCGCGGTGGCCGCAGCCCGTAAACACGACGAGGCCGTGCCCTCTCAGGTTGACGCAGGGCGCAATCTCATGGCTGAAGTCATCGGGGATTGACCTTGCGGTGCGCTTCGCCTCCGGCATCTGCTCCGGGAARCAACCGTAGCCRTCCTTGAGGCCGACRCTCATGCGGGTSGGCGCGGTCACATGCTCAAAGCTTCGCTCCCCGATCGGGCCTGTCGCCACGACATGATCGGCAATGAGCGCCGGTTGATCGGCCAACACGACCTTCACGCCTGCGCTCTGCAGAGCGTTCCGGTCCAGCGCACCAAAGTTGTAGGATTGCGGAGGCGTCGCCGGCACGACGATCTCGCGGGTACAGAACGCCTCTTCGCCGCCCAGATAGAGCGCAATGCTCGGCTTGAAGCGCCCTTTGCTCGCCCCGAGGAACCCCGCCATTCCTCCGAAATGATCGAAATGACCATGCGTCAGCAACATGGCATCGAGCATCTCGGGTCGAATCTGCAGGATGGCCATGTTGTTGATTAGCGTTTCCGGCGTGTATCCGAAGTCGACGAGCACGGCACGCTGCGCGGTCCCGGACTGCGTTTGAAGCAGCGCCGAGACGCCCCATTCGCTTTCCAGGACATTGCGTGGAGGCTTGTCCGTGAGCCCGAGCGAAAACGGCTGCACCTCAACATTGCCCATGCGGGCCGGCGCCGCGAAGACCTGCTGAAAACTGTCCGTGATGACGCGAATGGAGAGCGAGTCGACCTCCGGCATSGRCGTGGTSAGCTTCTGCGCCCGGGCRGGTTCTGCGCCGCCSRCCAGRCTCGCGATGGTGGCCCAGAGCGCGGCAGCGCCCATGCCGCAAAGCGCATCGCGCCGGTCGAGGCCGGCGCTCGAACGATCCTGAACGGAGCCGTCGTCGACATGGAACCGTCCGCGTCTTGTCGCTGATGAGGGCGAGGGACCACAAGTGCAGCCACGGAAGAGCATGTCACCCTCCTGACAGGAGTGTCGTCACCGCATGCGCCCAACCAGTCCGGACTATCGATCAGCCTCAAGGAGAGGTCTTGACCTGTATCAAGGC
>BFBZ01000311.1_pt1 | contig 53777 bp, 47 predicted proteins | sample 1888401 | NCBI WGS metagenome assembly BFBZ01 (sample SAMD00112614, study PRJDB3348) | symbiont metagenome | host: Chara braunii
TGGACACATCGTTCATCAGTCCTCTCCCACGCAGTGGGAGAGGAAGGGACCCGTTGCGTAGCAACGGGGAGGTGAGGGTGTGCGAGACGGAAAAGGTGTGCGGGTAGAGAAATCCCCCTCACCCAGCCTCTCCCCCAAGGGGGAGAGGAGAATGAGAGAGGGTGCCGTTAGCGCATCGCGGCTTGTAACCAAGCCGCTGTAACGGGCGACGAGAAGAAGTGTCCACTCCCTAGCATTTGAATGGGGAGGAGATATCCGAAGATGCGACGTGTGAGGCCGACAGCGCTCATTTGATCGGGCGCAGCTCGACGTCGAGACTGGAAAGGCGTTGCAGAAGCTTGTGGCGTGAATAGATCGGCCACCAGCCGTAAAGGAAGATGTCGAGCGGACCCCACATGGCGACCCAGCCGACGATCAGCAGGCCTTCGGAGAAGATCTGGGCGATCGCCGAGGAAGATCCGGCGAGCAAATGGCGCGCGACGAGGCAGACAACGAGAAAGACAATCCCGATCGCGAGGCTCGTCCGGCCGCGCCATAACATGGTGCGGAGCCGCCGCCGTTCGCTGTCCCGGCGCAGCGTGAAATGATAGCGGATCGAGGCGGCGATATGCGCCGCTTCGGGCCGCGCCAGCTCGTCCTCGGGAAGCAGAATCGCGAGCCGCATCGGTCGATTCCCGAGATCCTCGGCCGATCCGACGATGTAGTCGTCGGCCGCCGCATCGAGCTCCTTCTCCTGAAAGGGCGAGGGATCGAGAGAATTGTAGAGGCGGGAGACGCGATCGAGCCGCAATTCTACAGTTGCGGGGGCGGCCTTGTGCGCAATTTGATTCGCTGTCATGGCTCGGACACGATTGTCGGCGAGAGCATGAAGCCATGTCTACCCGTAACCTCGACAAGCTGATGGCGCCGCGGTCGGTCGTGGCGATTGGCGCCAGCACGCGGCCGAATTCGGTGGGCAATGCCGTAACCCGTAACCTGCTGACCGCCGACTTCCAGGGCGACGTCTACCTGGTCAACATCAAAGGCGGCACCCTCGAAGGCCGCACCGTCTTCCGCAAGGTCTCCGACCTGCCGTCGGTGCCGGATCTGGCGGTGATCATGACGCCTGCGGAGACGATCCCGGGCCTGATCACGGCATTGGGTGAATTCGGCACGCGCGTCGCCGTGGTGATCAGCGCGGGCCCCGGCAACGGCGCCGATGCCCGCGTGGTCAATGCCCGCTGGCGCAAGCGCCTGCTGCGGGCGGCCAAGCCCTATCTGATGCGCATCGTCGGGCCGAACTGCATCGGCTTTGCGGCGCCGCGGGTCGGGTTGAATGCGAGCTTCGGTCCGACCGGCCTCAAGGCCGGCCGCATCGCTGCGGTGGCGCAGTCAGGCGCCGTGCTGGCGGGGCTGGCCGACTGGGGCGCGGCACAGGGGATCGGCTTTTCGCACCTGTTCTCCATGGGCGACATGGCCGATGTCGATTTCGGCGACGTGCTCGACATGCTGTCTCGCGACTACGACACGCGCGCCGTGCTGATGTATGTCGAAGGCATCAGCCAGGCCCGCAAGTTCATGTCGGCCGCGCGCAGCGTGGCGCGCGTGAAGCCGGTAATCGTCCTGAAAGGCGGCCGCCATGCCGCCGCCGCTGCGGCCACAGCCTCGCACACAGGCTCGATGGCGGGCTCCGCCGCCGTCTACGATGCAGCCTTCGCACGCGCGGGCCTGGTCCGCGTGCTGGGATTGGGCGAGCTGTTCGACGCCGCCGAAACCCTGGGGCACGGCCTGGCGCCGCGCAACAGCCGGCTCGCCATCCTGACCAACGGCGGTGGCGCCGGCATCGTGGCCACCGACCTGCTGATGGACGAGGGGGGTGAGATGGCCTCGATCCTGCCGCGCACCATCGCGCAGCTCGACAAGCAGCTGCCGCGGGCCTGGTCCCGCGCCAATCCCGTCGACATCGTGGGCGACGCCGACGGGCCGCGTTACGCCGCGGCGTTGAATGCCCTGGCCGACGACCGCGGCGTCGGTGCGGTGCTGGCGATGAACGTGCCCACCGCTTTGACCTCGTCGGTCGAGGCCGCACGCGCCGTCGCGTCCGCCGAGGGCGTGAAGGTCGTTCCGGTGATCGGCTGCTGGGTCGGCGGCCCCGAAGCGCAGGCGGGTCGGCGGGTCCTGCACGAGGCCGGCATCCCGGCTTACGACACGCCGCTGCGCGCCGTGCGCGGCTTCATGCACATCGTCGAATACCGACGTGGTCAGCGCGCCCTGCAACGCACGCCTCCTTCGGTGCCCGAGGCGCGCTCGGACACCCACCTGGTGCGCTCGATCGTGGCCGGGGCGCTGGCGGAAAAGCGCGAGATCCTGACCGAACCCGAGGCCAAGCGCGTGCTGGCAGCCTACGGCATTCCCGTCGTGGCCACCGAGATCGTGCTCGACGCCGCAGAAGCGGCGGCGGCGGCGACCCGGATCGGCTTTCCCGTTGCCGTAAAGATCCTGTCACGGGACATCACCCACAAGAGTGACGTAGGCGGCGTGGCGCTCGATCTCGTCTCGGAACAGGCCGTTCTCGATGCCGTACGCGAGATGAAGGGCAAGCTCCTGGTACACGCCAACAAGGCGAGGATCGACGGCTTCGTCGTGCAGCCGATGATCAAGCGTCCGCATGCCGTGGAGCTGATCCTGGGGGCCGCCGAGGATCCGGTCTTCGGACCGATCCTGCTGGTCGGCCATGGCGGGACGGCCACCGAGGTGATCGACGACAAGGCACTGGCCCTGCCGCCGCTCGACCCCGTGCTGGCCGAAGATGCGCTGAGCCGTACGCGGGTCGACCGTCTGCTGCGCGGCTATCGCGACCGCGCGCCAGCCGACCGCGGCGCCGTCGGCGATGCGATGGTGCGGCTGTCGCAGCTCATCGCCGACGTCAACGAGATCGCCGAACTCGACATCAACCCCTTGCTGGCCGATGCCGACGGTGTGCTGGCACTCGATGCCCGCATCGTGGTCCGCAAGCCGCAGCCCGGCCAGGAGAGGGCGGCGCGCTTCGCCATCCGGCCTTATCCGGTGGAGCTCGAGACCGAGATCGAGCATCGCGGCGAGAAGCTTTTCATCCGGCCGATCCGGCCCGACGACGAGCCGATGCTGCAGTCCTTCACCAAACGTCTCACGCCCGAAGACGTGCGCCTGCGCTTCTTCGGCCCCATGCGCGAACTTTCGCACGAGATGGCCGCACGCCTGACGCAGATCGACTACGACCGCGCCATGGCCTTCCTATTGCTCGACCACAAACGAAAGGAACTGCTGGGCGTCGGTCGACTGGCCGCCGATCCCGGTTTCGAGCAGGGCGAGTTCGCCCTGGTCGTGGCATCGGACCAGCAGGGCAAGGGTTACGGCGCGCTGCTGCTCAATCATGTGCTGCACTACGGCAAGGCGCGCGGCATGAAACGCGTGATCGGCTACGTCCTGCGCGAGAACAACAAGATGCTGGGGCTTGCCAAGCATCTCGGCTTTCGCCGCGACGGCGGCCGTATGGGCGAGCCGGATGTCCGCCTGGTGAAGACACTCGGCAGCTTGTAACTTTTGTTTTGCCGGTTGCTTCAACTCCGGGCAAAAGAATGACGTCGTGCCAAGGGCTTAGGGCAATTGCCTGATATGGCGTCTAGGAAGAACAGAAGCGGGAAGGCGAACAGAAGGAGTCCGAAGGCGCCGCCGGGGCTCTTCGAGCGTCTGCGCCTGCGTGCCGAGCCACTGTTCGCCTGGGCGGCGGCGCATCGCTGGTCCGCGATCGCAGCGGGCGCGCTTCTCCTGTTCATCGTCAGCGTGTTCGGCGGCTACTGGATCGCCGAGCGCTTCGAGCTGGGCGACCGCAATCGCGCTGCGCGCGACACGCTGGACGACATGAAGCGCAGTGGAGCTTCGACGCCGCGCGAGCGCGAACCCGAACCGAAATATGCCCGCCTCGAAGATCTGCCCGAGTTTCCTAAATATTCCGAAGCCGAGCCCGGCAAGCCGCGCGCCACGCTCGACGAGAAGCCACGGCCGAAGCCGCCGCAGGTTGCGGCGGCTTCGGCCGAGCAGACCTGGCGGCGCAACGCCTTGCCGTTCCGAGACCTGGGCAGCCGGCCCTTGATCGCGATCGTCATCGACGATGTCGGCCTCGACCGGCCGCGCTCCCGGCGCGCCTGGGAACTGCCGGGGCCGCTCACCATGTCGTTCCTGCCTTATGCCAAGGATCTGCGCGATCAGGCGAAGGCGGCGCGGGCGCGCGGCCACGAACTCATGCTGCATCTGCCCATGGAGCCCAACGGCCGCAACGATCCCGGCCCGAATGCTCTGCTGGTATCATTGACCGATGCCGAGCTGCGCCAGCGCACCAATGCTGCGCTCGACAGCTTCGACGGCTATGTCGGCGCCAACAACCACATGGGCAGTCGCTTCACGGCGTTCCGGCCGGGCATGGAAACGGTGATGCGGCAGTTCAAGAGCCGCGGCGTGATGTTCCTCGACTCGCGCACCACGGCCCAGTCGGTCGGCGATCAGACGGCCCAGGAGATGGGCGTGCCGTCGATCGTGCGCCACGTCTTCCTCGACGACGAAGAGACGCTCGAGGCGGTGCGGCGCAAGCTGGCCGAGGCCGAAGCCGTGGCGCGCCGCCAGGGCTTCGCCGTTGCGATCGGCCATCCTCACGACGTCACGCTCCAAGCGCTGGCTGAATGGCTGCCCACCGTCCAGGGCAAGGGGCTGGCGCTGGCGCCGTCTTCGGCCGTCCTGCGCAAGCGCAACGGCTGGGAGTAGGGGCTGGGAGCGACGAGCTCATCGGACCGCGGGCCTCCAGGCCCGCTCATGATCATGAGGCGGGTCTGGAGACCCGCGGTCCGATGAACCGTCAGGCGGTTCGGCGATGGCAACTGATCTCAAAGACGGCACGCAAATGCGATAGCCTGCCTGCGAAAACTAGAGCAGCACCCGGGAAGGGGGGGCCGCATGCGGCTCCCCCTTCCCGGGCATAGCAGCTCTAGAATCGATTGAATCTAGAGCACGACCTTCCGCTCGGCTGAGTCCAGTCGAGCGGAACGTGCTCTAGCCGCGTGAATCGCTGAGGAGGAAACGGTGCGTTACAAGAAGCAGGCCATGATCGTGGCGCCGCAGCCCGAGCCGACAGAGGCGGGGGCGGACGTGCTGCGCGAGGGCGGCAACGCGGTCGATGCCGGCATCGCCTGCGCACTCGTCCAGGGTGTCGTCGATCCGCTGATGTGCGGCATTGCCGGTTTCGGCAGTTGCGGCATCTACATGCCGGGCAAGAAGTTCCATGGCTATATCGATGCCCATGCCCCGGCGCCGCTGGGGGCCCGGCCGGACATGTGGGCCAACCTGATCGAGAGCGAGGCACGCGACGGCTACGGCTTCATCCTGAAGGGCCGGGTCAACGATATCGGCTACAAATCGATCTGCGCTCCAGCCAACCTCAAGATGTACTACGAGGCGCACAAGGAGCACGGCAAGCTGCCCTGGTCGCGTATCGTCGAACCGGCCATTGCCTGGGCCGAGGGCGGCTGGACGGTGCGGCCGCACGTTCACTACTGGTGGTCCGACGGCGGCGCCTTCGGGCGGGCCCCCAACCACGAGCGCACCAATTTCACCAAGGCGGCCGGCGATCTCTACTGTCGCGCCGACGGCACCCCCAAGCGTGTGGGCGACCGCGTCGTCAACCGAGACTATGGCCAGACCTTGCGCGCCATCGCCAAGGGCGGGGCCGATGTCTTCTATATTGGCGAGATCGCCGCCGCGATCGCCGAGGACATGAAGAAGAACGACGCGCTGCTGTCGGCCGAGGACCTCAAGGCCTGGACGCCGGTGCGCAATGCGCCGCTCTGGGGCGAGTATCGCGGCTACAAGGTCTCGACCAACCAACCGCCAGGTGGCGGCGTGATGCTGGTCGAGATGCTGAACATCCTGGAGCACTTCGACCTCCGCAGCCTAGAGCACGGCTCGACGGAGTATCTGCGCGTGGTCAGCGAAGCCATGAAGCGGGCGACCATCGACAAGGATGCCCATGTCGGCGATCCCAAATTCGTCCAGGTGCCGATCGAGAAGCTCACCTCCAAGGCCTACGCCAAGGAGATGGCGGCGGAGATCAAAGCCGGCGTGCAGGCCAGGGTGCCGCGCTTCAACTCAGGCGCGGTTTCCAAGGACACGACACACATTTCCGTGCTCGACAAGGACGGCAACTGTTTCACCATGACCCATTCGCTCGGCATGCCGTCGGGTGTCGTCTCGCCGGGGCTGGGCTTCATGTACAACGGCTGCATGGGCGTGTTTGACCCGCGGCCAGGTCGCGCCGGCTCGATCGCGCCCGGCAAGGCGCGCTTCAGCTCGGTCGTGCCCTCGATCCTCTTCAAGGACGGCAAGCCGCACCTGATCATCGGGGCGCCGGGGGCCACCCAGATCGCCATGGGTGTGCTGCATGTCGTCCTGAACGCGCTCGATTTCGACATGAGCATGGTCGAAGCGGTGAGCGCACCGCGCTTCTCGGCCACCTCGGACACGATCGACATTTCCAACCGCATCCAGGGCAGGGTGGAACGTGAGCTGCAGGGTCTGGGCTATCCCGTGGTCCGCAGCCCCTACGGGTTCGGCTTTGCCGCTGTTCATGCCATCCGCGTGCATGAGGACGGGCTCGATGGCGGGGCCGATCCGGGGCATGACGGTGTGGTTATTGCTGTGTAGGCGACGTCAAGATTGTGATAGGCGGACGTCTAGATTGGACGACAGCGCGGTCTGATCTGTCACCCATCGACCCGGTCCGGACCCTCACCCAGCCTCTCCCCCAAGGGGGAGAGGAGGATGAGTAAGAACGACAAGGACATAATCAGGGAGGAAGCAACATGATCACGATGAGGAGGCGGCGGCTTCTGGCTGCCGGTGCGGCGCTGGCCGCGACGACGCAAATGGTGACGCCGGTCCTGGCGCAGGAGACTTATCCGAACAAGCCGATCCGCATGATCATCGCCTTCGCCGCGGGCGGGCCGACCGATGTCGTCGGTCGCCTGCTGGCGCCGCGGCTGTCGGAAATACTGGGCCAGCAGGTGGTCGTCGAAAACAAGCCGGGAGCCACCGGCAATATCGGCACGGCGATGGTCGCCGACGCCAGGCCGGATGGGTACACGATCCTGTTCAGCGCCTCGACCATGGCAATGGCCCCGGCGCTCTACGGTCCGCAGCTCGGCTATGATCCGGTGAACGGGCTTGCCGCCATCGCCTATGTCGCGAGCGTTCCGTTGATCCTGCTGACGCCGATGGACGGCGCCAAGAGTACCGCCGAGCTGGTGGCGATGCTGCGCAAGGATCCGGGGAAGTATTCCTACGCGTCGTCGGGCAACGGCGGCATGATCCACCTCGCGAGCTATCTCTTCGCCAAGCGGGCCGGCGGCGATGCCCTGCATGTGCCTTATCGCGGCTCGGCACCGGGCATGGTCGACATGATCGCCGGCCGACACGGTTTCCAGATCGATACCCTGCAGTCGAGCAAGGGCTTCATCGACGGCGGCAAGGTGCGTGTCATCGGCGTGGCGGCCGACAAGCGCCTGCCGCAACTGCCCGACGTGCCGACGATCAAGGAAGCGACGGGCTTCGACTATGCGATCAACACCTGGTACGCCGCCTATGCGCCGGCCAAGACGCCGCGGCCGATCATCGACAGGCTGAATGCCGCGTTCAATCAGGCGCTGAAGCAGCCCGACATGGTGAAAAAAGCCGACGAGCTCGCGATCGAGCTGGTCAACTCGACACCGGCGCAGGCCAAGGCCTTCTACGACGGCCAGATGGCCTTCTGGGATCCCATCATCAAGGAGTCCGGCGCCAAGCCAGAGTAACTTACATCATGCCGGGGGCGCCGAGCTTCGTGCCGTCGATCATGCGCTTGTAGCGGTAGGGCTGCGGATCGACGATCGGCGGGTCGCCGGCGACGATGTCGGCAGCCAGGCGGCCGGCCGCCGGTCCGATGCCGAAGCCATGCCCGGTATAGCCGGTCGACAGATAGAGGCCGGGCATCGGATCGACTGCCGAGATCACCGGGATGCCGTCGGGGGTGGAATCGATCAAGCCGCCCCAGGAGCGCGCGACCTTCAGTCCCTTCAGAACGGGATAGTGCTCGGCGAGCCGGGTGAGCCCTTCATGCACGAGATTGGGATCGGCGGCAGGATCGAGCGTGCGTTGCCGTTCGAAGGGTGAGACCTCGTCAAACGACCAGCGTGCAAAGGACTCCGGCCCATCGAAGAACGGGCGGCTGACGCCGAAGGTCACGCCCTGGTAGCGTTTCTTCAGGGTCGGCAGGAACTGCCAGGCGTAGAGCAGGCCCTGGAAGGAGAGGTCGACGGTACCGCGTCCGCCCAGGCCGACCGTGTAGCCGCCGTCGAGGCGCCGCCGGATCGTGACGCCGGGCAGGGAGAGGCCGCCCTTGGTCACCATGTCGGGGACGAACGGCGTGGCAAACGAGGTCGACCGAACGCCGGCCTGCGGCAGCCTGAGGCCGTGGCGGCGCAGGAACAGGGAGCTCCAGGCGCCGCCGGCACAGAGCACGGAAGTCGCGCGGATGGTGCCTTGTTCGGTGACGACGCCTGCAACCTTGCCGGCCGCCATGTCGAGGCCGCGGACGGCGCAGTTCTGATGGATCGTGGCGCCGAGCCGGCGCGCGGCCTCGGCGAACATCGGGCTGGCCAGCGACGGTTCGGCGCGCCCGTCGCTTGGTGAGTGCACGCCGCCGATCCAGTTGCCCGTGCTGCCGGGCGTCATTTCCTTGGCCTCCGCGGCGCTCAGCACGTGGCTGTGCATCTGGTACTCGCGCGCCTTGAGCGTCCAGTCCTCCCATTGTGCGAAATCGGCAGGATTGTCGGTGACGTAGACCAGGCCGGTCCGGCGAAAGCCGGTTTCCCGCCCCAGCTCGTGGTTGAGATCGCCCCAGATCTCCAGGCTCTTCATGGCGAGCGGCAGTTCGCGCAGGTCGCGATGCTGCTGGCGGCACCAGCCCCAGTTCCGGCTGCTCTGCTCGCCGCCGACATTGCCCTTGTCCAGAAGCACCACCGAATGGCCCTTCTTGGCGAGCCAGTAGGCAGCGGCGGAACCGGCAATGCCGGCCCCGATTACGACGATATCGGCCGAGGCGGGGAGCTTCTCATCACTGACGACACGCTGGACGGGCGGAGACATGTAAATTTCCTGGCCTATTTCCTGGAGGCGAAACGCTGGAGCACTACTGTAGCCTACGCTTTACGGGCTGGAACCCGCCGCGGTACTTTCCGAGCCACAAAAGGAGCCCCCAATGGATCTGACGTTCGGCAAGGAAGAGCTGGCCTTCCAGCAGGAAGTGCGCGACTGGCTGAAGGAGAACCTGACGCCCGAGATCGTGGGCGAGATCAAGGTCGGCCGTAACGCCTACATGCCGAAGGAGCGCCTGATCGACTGGCAGAAGCGCCTGGCCAAGAAGGGTTGGCTCTGCACCGGTTGGCCCAAGGAATTCGGCGGCCCGGGCTTCACGACGACGCAGAAGTACATCTTCGAGATGGAGATGGCCAAGGCCGGTGCGCCGGGCACCTCGCCGTTCGGCCCCAAGATGTGCGCGCCGGTGATCATGAAGTACGGCTCGCCCGAGCAGAAGGCGCGGCACCTGCCGCCGATGCTGAACTCGGACCTGATCTGGTGCCAGGGTTACTCCGAGCCGGGGTCGGGCTCCGACCTGGCCAGCCTGCGCACCAAGGCCGTGCGCGAAGGGGACCATTACGTCGTCAACGGCCAGAAGACCTGGACGACCCTGGCTCAGACCGCCGACTGGATCTTCTGCCTGGTCCGCACCTCCAACGAGGGCAAGCCGCAGGAGGGCATCTCCTTCCTGCTGATCGACATGAAGACGCCGGGCATCTCGGTCGAGCCGATCATCACGGCCGACGGCAACCGTGCCGGCACGCAGGAGGTCAACTCGGTCTTCTTCACCGACGTGAAGGTGCCGGTCGAGAACCGGGTGGGCGAGGAGAACAAGGGCTGGACCTACGCCAAGTACCTGCTCGAGTTCGAGCGCGGCGGCAATCCCTACAGCCCGCGCCTGCGCTCGGGTTTCGAGCGCCTCAAGCGGATCGCTCACGCCATGCCGGAAGGTGACGATTCGATTCTGGCCGATGCTGCCTGGCGCGAGAAGCTGGCGCGCATGGACATCGAGATCTCCGGTCTCGAGATGTTCGAGCAGGAGTTCTATTCCAAGCTCGCCGCGGGCCAGAACCCGGGGCCCCTCTCGTCGATGATCAAGCTGCGCGGCACCGAGGTGATGCAGCAGGTGCAGGAGTTCGCGGTCGAGGCCGCGGGCTACTACTCGATTCCGTTCCCCGAGCAGCGTGCCTGGAACGCCAATGTCGAGCCGATCGGCCCCGAAGGGGTCGACGTGTTCGCGCCGCGCTATTTCAACGGCCGCAAGATGACGATCTACGGCGGCTCGTCGGAAGTGCAGCGCGGGATCATGTCGAAAGTGATGTTGGGACTCTAATTTTGTCGTCTCGCGCGGGGTAACCCCCGCGCTGGAGCGTCAGCGAAGGACCTCATCGCCAATTGCAACCGGCATGAGATCCTTCGCTTCGCTCAGGATGACGCGAAGGGTAGATAAATGCGTCTAGCGTTCAGCGAGCAGGAGCTCGCCTTTCAGAACGAGGTTCGCGAGTGGATCGCGGCCAACATGCCGGCCGAGGTGGCGGAGGAAAGCCGCCGCAGCCGCACCAGCCACGTCTCCAAGGAGCGGCTGGTGCAGTGGCAGAAGAAGCTGGCGAGCAGGGGCTGGCTCTGCCCCAACTGGCCCAAGGAGTATGGCGGGCCGGGCTGGAGCTCGACGCAGAAATTCATCTTCGAGATGGAGATGGCCCGGGCCGACTCGCCCTACCTCTCCTCGTTCAGCATCAAGATGGTGGCGCCGGTCATCATGAAGTTCGGCAGCGAGGCGCAGAAGAAGCGTTTCCTGCCCAAGATCGCTGCAGCCGAGGAGCTGTGGTGCCAGGGCTATTCCGAGCCGGGCTCGGGTTCCGACCTCGCGTCGCTCAGGACCAAGGCGGAGCGCCAGGGCGACCACTACCTGGTGAACGGCCAGAAGATCTGGACGACCAACGCCCATTTCGCCGACTGGATCTTCTGCCTCGTGCGCACCTCGAACGAGGGCAAGCGACAGGAAGGCATCTCCTTCCTGCTGATCGACATGAAGTCGCCGGGCATCACCATCGACCCGATCTACCTGGTCGACGGCACCCGCACGCCGATGCGCCACGAGGTCAACCAGGTCTTCTTCACCGACGTGAAGGTGCCGGTCGAGAATCTGGTGGGCGAGGAGAACAAGGGCTGGACCTACGCCAAGTTCCTGCTCGAGTTCGAACGCGGCGGCCAGGCCTTCGGGCCGCGGCTGCGCAAGGCGTTCCGCCATCTGCAGACCCTGTCGCGCAGCCAGATGAGCGGCGGCGAGCCGCTGTCGAGCGATGCCGGCTGGCGCGAGAAGATGGCGGCGATCGAGATGGAGATCGACGCCGTCGAGATGAACGAGCTGATGTTCTATTCGAGCCTCAAGACCGGCGACGCACCGGGCAACATGGGCTCGGTCGTCAAGATGCGCGGCACCGAGGTCGGCCAGAAGGTGACGGAACTCGCGGTCGAGGCGGTCGGCTGGTACGGCGTGCCGTTCACCGAGCTGCGCAACTACGACAGCAACATCGTCCCGGTCGGCGGCGAGTATGTCGACGACGTTTCGCCGCGCTACTTCAACAACCGCAAGACCACGATCTACGGCGGTTCGTCGGAAGTGCAGCGCAACGTGCTGGCCAAGGCGATGCTGGGGCTCTGACGATGGAATATCGCCGCCTCGGCCGCGCCGGATTGAAGGTCTCCGAGATCTGTCTCGGGACCATGACCTTCGGCAACGGCGCCGACGAGGCGGAAGCGCGGCGCATGGTCGACACGGCTTTTGCGGCCGGCGTCAATTTCTTCGACACCGCCAATGCCTATGTCGGCGGTGTCTCGGAGACCATGCTGGGCAAGGCCCTGAAGGGGCGGCGCTCCGACGCCGTGGTCGCCTCCAAGGTGTTCAACCCGATGGGCGGCCGGCCCAACGATTCGGGAATGTCGCGGCTGCACATCGTGCAAGCGGTCGAGGACAGCCTGCGGCGGCTTCAGACCGATTATCTCGACCTCTACTACATCCATCACGTCGATCATCAGACGCCGCTCGACGAGATGCTGCGGGCCTTCGACGATCTCGTGCGCCAGGGCAAGGTGCTCTACACCGGCTGCTCCAACTACGAGGCCTGGCGCCTGATGAAGGCGCTGTCGATCAGCGAGCTGCGCGGCTGGACGCGCTTCGCGGCGTATCAGCCGCAATACAGCCTGGTCGTCCGCGATATCGACGAGGAGATCGTTCCGGCCTGCCAGACGGAGGGCCTCGGCGTCGTCGCCTGGTCACCGCTCGCCGGGGGCTATCTGGCGGGCAAGTACCTGCCGGGCAGCCTCAAGGTGCAGGGCACCCGATCGGCCGAAGGCTGGGGATTCCCGACGCGCTTCTTTGCACCCAACCACAGCGACATCCTGCAGACGCTGCTCGACGTCGCCAAGGAGCTCGGCCGCAGACCGGCCGAAGTGGCTTTGCGCTGGGGCATCGAGCAGCCTTTCATGACCAGCGTGATCGTGGGCGCCCGCAACGCCCAGCAGCTCGGCGAGACCTTGGAGGCGGGGAGCTGGCGCCTGCCGGCCGACGCCCTCGAGCGGCTGAACACGATTTCCAGGCAACCTTACCGGTACCCGCGCGCGTTTGAAGAACCGATGGTCGAGCGCCGCAATGCCGCGATCAAGATGCCGAAGACGGGCGGTGCCACGACCTGACGCGGTCGACCGGATCGCGGGCCTCCTGGCCCGCCTCATGATCATGAGCGGGCCAGGAGGCCCGCGGTCCGATGAGCTGTTTCCAGTCAGTGCGGCGAGCTCCTACTCGGCGATCGCAAGACGTCCATTCTTCAGTTGGCAGCGCCCGATCTTCTTGTCGGAGTCGTCGGTGAGCTGCACGATGCTCGGCACATAGAGCGGGCGATTGCCGGCGATTCCGGTCGTCGAGACGAGGCGCGTCTGTTTGCCGTTCTCGGCCTGCGAGTAGACCAGCGCCACGCCGTTCAGCAGCGCATACTCGTCCTTCCAGTCGAGGCGCAGGACGGTGACAGGGCGGCCCTCCGCGTCGCGGGCCGGCCAGCGCTGGACGGTGGGCAGCGCTGCTGCCGCGCCGACGCCGCGATAGACCTTGCCGTCGAGGCCGACACCGATCTGCTGCAACTGGTTGAGGGGCAGGTTCGCCCGTCCTTCTTCCTTGTTCAGGCCGATCCAGAGCTCGATATGAGGCAGATTGATCCACGAGCCGCCGGCCGGTGCCGGTTGTGCCGCCGTGAGCGGATCGTAGACCTGGATCAGCAGCGACTGCAGGCTGATCGCCATCGACCTGATCTCGGCGGCCTGGTCGGCCGGTGCGGGCTTGCCATAGACGACGAAACCGTTGGTGCCGGCGGTCGTCATTGGCGCCACACAATCGCCGATCGCCGTACCGCTCGGGATCTTCGGATTGTCGCCCAGGATCGGTCCGACGATGTCGTAGGCGCCGAGAACGCCCTTCTCGGGACGCGGCGAGAAGGCGGTCGAGTCCTTGGGCCACTCGGCGCAGCCGATGCTGCGGTCCAATTGGGTGAGTGGATCTTCGACGATCGAGCGAACGACCATGGTCGCATAGTCGAGATCGGTCGCCGTGCCGCTGTTTTCCGTCACGTTGTGGTAGCTGCAGCTCTTTTCCGCGAGCGGCCGCCAGGGCGAGAGCGCGTAGGTGACGGTGCCCGACCATCGCCACGACGAACCGCCGGTCTGCCAGTGGGACAAGCGATCAGGGCCGACCTTCACCTCGTCCTCACCGACGCCGGAGGCGCCGTAGCCATCGTTGCAGAGCTTCAGGACCCGCCGCGGCGCGGCCGTCCCGTCGAGCAGCCAGTATTCGACGCCGCCGTTCTTGTCGCCGCTGTCGGTGCGGCACCCGTCTTCCTGGTCCTGCGGCTTGTCGGCGAGACCGAGGCGCACCTCCACGACCTCGAGCGTCGCACCCGCAGGGGACTTTCCGGCGTCGTAGGTCTTCTCGACCTTGCAGGTCTTGCGCCCCTGGCACATCGCCTCGGTCTGGGCGGTGGTCGGCGCCGCCTGCGCGGCGAACGGCAGGGCGATCAGAAGTGAAGTGAGGAAAAAGGAACGCATTTCCATCGTCATCCGGCAAGTACGGGTTCACCGACAATCTGCGTGCGATGCATCAGGCGTCGCAGGCTTTCGTCGAAGGCGTCGCGGCGATGCATCACGCAGCGATTGTCCCAGAGCACGAGATCGCCGATGCGCCACTTCTGATACCAGGCGAAACGCTCATCGGTCGCGTGCTCCCAGATCGCGTCGAGCAGCGCTTCGCTCTCCTCGACCGAGAGGCCGTGAACATAGGCGCCGGGGCGGCGGCCGAGGAACAAGGCCTTGCGTCCGGTTACGGGATGCCGGCGGACGAGGGGATGCACTGCCCCCGGTGTCTGCCGCACATCGAGCGTGCGCTGGAAGCCGCGGCGCAGCTCGCCGGCGGAGTTGCGGCTGGAGTCGTGGATACAGCTTCGGCCGTCGACGGCACGCTTGAGGTCGCCCGGCAAGCTCTCGTAGGCAGCGTACATGTTGAGAAAGCCGGTGTTGCCGCCGTCGGGCGGCACTTCGAGCGCATAGAGCAGCGAGGCGCGCGGCGGCAGCGGGTTGTAGGACATGTCGGTGTGCCAGACGAGCTCGTAAGCGCCGAGGCTGCCGACCGCCTTGCCGTCTTTCCGGACGCTGGAGATCACCGCGACCCACTCACGGGCGTCCGCCGCGACATCGGAATCGGCGCGGTCGAGACTTGCGGCAGCGATCGGGACGCGGTCGAGCTCCCCGAAACGGGCGCTGAATTCCATCAGCCGGCGATCGTCGAGCCGCTGGCCGGAGAAGCGCAGGACGAGATGTTGCGCCCAGGCATCGGCAATTTTGGCGAAGACCGCATTGTCCATCGGCGCGGACAGATCGACACCGTATATGTCGGCGCCGAGCGCCGCACCGGTCGGCTGGATCCAGAGCTCACTCATGCGTCACCCGTCGCTTGCCGGTTCGAAGTAATGCGGCACGAAGCGGCTGTTGTTGTGCGTGATGCGGCGTTCGTCCTCGCGCATGCCGATGCCGGCCGGCTTGCCCTCGATCACCCAGGAGCCGACCAGGGCGTGGTTGCCGTCGAACACCGGCAGCGGCTGGTAGGCCTGCCAGACGAAGCCTTCCGCGCCGTAGTCGCCGCCGGCCGTGTCGAAGACGCCTGGGCCGACGACGGTGACGTTGTGCCCCTCGCGGCCGAAGATCGGCTTCTTCACGAAAGCCCGGCCAAGATCGGGATGCTCGCTGTCGAAGGCGGGCAGCAGGTTGCGATGGTTGGGAAAGCCTTCCCAGAGAAGCGGCAGCAGCATCTTGTTGCTGAGGATCATCTTCCAGGCGGGCTCGAGGAACGCCGTGGTGTCGGTGAGCACGTGGACGCCGAACTCCTCGCGCACCATCCATTCCCAGGGATAGAGCTTGCTCAGCACCTGGATCGGCATTTCGTCGGGATCGGTGAAGCGGCGCCCGTTCCAGCCGATCTCGGCGACGCCCAGCGGCTTGCCGGCGAGGCCGGCCTGCAAGGCCGTATCGCGCAGATACTCCGAGGTCGCGAGATCCTCGGGATGATCGGCGAACCGCGCGAAATGGACGAGCGCCTCCGGCGGCAGCCGCCGCAGGATGCCGCGCCAGGCCTCGATCAGCCTTTCGTGGATGGAGTTGAACTGGTCGGCCTCGGGTTTGGCGTCCTTCAGCCAGTACCACTGCACGACGGCGGCTTCGTAAAGCGCCGTCGGCGTGTCGGCATTGTATTCCAGGAGCTTCGGGGGACTCTTGCCGTCGTAGGCGAGGTCGAAGCGGCCGACCAGGGTCGGGTCGGTTCGACGCCAGACGCGCTCGATATAGTCGGCCCAGGCCGGTGGAATGCGCATACGCTCCCAGAGCCGGTTGGAGACGACGTACTCGACCGCCTTGAGGCAGAGTCCGTGCAGCTCCTCGGTGGTGGCTTCGAGCTCGTCAATCTGGTCGGACGTGAAGGCGTAGCAGGCCTGCTCGTTCCAGTAGGTCTTGCCGTCGAGGACGTAGAAGTCGAACCCAATCTGCTCGAGCTTCTGCTGCCAGCCCGGCCGCGGGGTGATGGTCTCGCGCCGCATGGTCAGCTCGAGCTGGAGGAGCCGCTGCTCGAGGCCGAGCTGCCGAAGCCGCCGCGCTGGCTGGTGCCGGGCGTGGCGTGGCTGCTGTCGCCCGACGGCGAGGTCGTCGTGGTCGAGCTGCTGCTGCTGCTGCCGGAGCGGAAGCCGGAACCGCTGCTGCTGCTGCTCCCCGTCGGGCCGCAGGCGGTGCCGGGGGGCGTGCCGGGCGGGCAGGCCGTCGCCGTCGGGGCGCCGCGGTAGAACGGATTGCTGAAAAACCAGAGATAGGGCAGCGCGCCGAGACCGGCGCCGACGCCGGGGGCGCAGGAATAAAGGAGGGCGGCACCGGCAACCCCCATGACCACGAGCTTGACGCTGCGCGACATGCGGGCGTTGGGCGGGGGCGTGCTGGGCGAGGGCATGAGGCGGTCTCACTCAGCTCGTCAGGCAAGCCGCATTGATCAAGCCGAAGCAGGCGGCAAACCCGCCGGCGGTGATGCCGGCGGCGGCCTGGTTGGTCTCGATGGCGGCCTTGAGCTGCGGCAGCATCAGGCGCAGGCCGATATGCACGATCACCTGCACGACGAGGGCCACCAGCGCCCACAGGACCACGTCGGTCAGGCTGACCGAATGGGCGATGGTGTTGGCAAGCGGCAGGCAGAAGCCCAGCAGGGCGCCGACCAGCGCGGTCGCCGCCGCCGAGTTGCCGGCGCGGATCAGCGTGAACTCCTTCCAGGGCGTGATCAGGGTGTAGACGAAGAGGAAGAGCCCCGTCAGGCCGAAGCCGACCACGACGTAACGAACGAAGTTGGGGAAGGCCGCGACCAGCCATTGGAATTCGGGCATGTCGCGACTTTCCGCCGGTCAGCCGTGCATGGTCAAGCCGCCCGACACGCTGATCGTCTGGCCGGTGATGAAGGCGGCATCGTCGCTGGCGAGGAAGCACACCGCGCCCGGGATATCCTCGGGCTGGCCGACCCGCTTCATCGGGATGGCGCCGACCAGGGCTTCGCGCATCCGCTGGCCGCGCTCGCCATCGCCCGCTGCGGCCGCCAGCAGGGGCGTGTCGGTCGGGCCTGGGCAGACGGCATTGAGGGTGATGCCCTTGCGCGCCACTTCGCGAGCGACCGTCTTGGTGAAGGCGATGATGCCGCCCTTGCAGGCCGAATAGACGGCTTCCTGCGAGGAGCCGACCCGGCCGGCATCCGAGGCGATGTTGACGATGCGGCCGCTGCCGCGCGCCACCATGCCCTTCAGCACGAAGTGGGTCATGTTGAGGGGACCGCGCAGGTTGATGGCGATCAGCTGGTCCCACAGGTCGGGAGTGGTGTCGACGAAGTTGACGAAGCGGTCCCAGCCGGCGTTGTTCACCAGGATGTCGGTCGGGCCGACCTCGCGCTCGAACTGCAGGATGGCGCTGCCGACGGCATCGTAGTCGGAGATGTCGACGCCCGAGGCATGGCCTTTGATCTCGGCTGCGACCTTGTTGGCGCCGTCGAGATTGCGGTCGAACACGCCGACCTTTGCGCCGTAGGAGGCGAAGCGCCGGCAGATCGCGCTGCCGATCGCGCCGCCACCACCGGTGACGATGACGTTCTTGCCGTCCAGTCCACGCATGTCCGGCTCCGTCAGAGAGGCGAGTAGGGATCGAACTTGGGCTTGCGCTTCTCGAGATGGGAAGCGAGCCCTTCCTTCACCTCGGGGCCGAGGAAGCCCAGCATCTCGAGCGCCGTCGAGGCATCGAAGGACGGGCCCATCATGCGCAGCCAGTTGTTCAGCGCGTACTTGGTGAAGCGGATCGAGGTCTGGGCGCCTTCGGCCAGCTTGGTCGCCACTTCCAGGCCCTTGGCTTCGAGCTGGTCGTCCTCGACGCAGAGCGAGACCAGGCCGATGCGCTCGGCTTCTTCGCCGTCGACCGCCTCGCAGAGCAGCAGGTAGTACTTGGCCTTGGCCATGCCGCAGAGCAGCGGCCAGACGATGACAGCGTGATCGCCGGCCGCCACGCCGAGCCGTGTGTGGCCGTCGATGATCTTGGCCTTCTTCGAGGCGATCGAGACGTCGGCCAGGATGCCGGCGACCAGGCCGGCACCGACCGCCGGGCCGCGCATGGTGCTGACGATCGGCTTGGAGCAGTTGATGACGTTGTAGACGATGTCGCGCGCTTCCTTCCAGGTACGGAGCAGCGCGTTGTAGTCCTTGATGTTCTTTTCGATGATGTCGAAGTCGCCGCCGGCCGAGAACACCTTGCCGCCGGCACCCTGGATGATGACGCAGTTGACGGTGTCGTCGCCGTCGATGTCGCGCCACACATCGACCAGCTCGCGATGCATGATCGCGTCCGTGGCGTTGTACTTCTCGGGCCGGTTCATCGTGACGCGCAGCACCTTGGGGTGCGGGCGATCGAACAGCAGGCGCTGGTATCGCTTTTGCCAATCGGACATGAGCTTCTCCTCCGTTGAGGAGAGCCTAGCCCGTCCGGGCGACCCGCCTCAACGACGTGTGTTGCCGGCGCTCCACTGACCGGCACTGGCGAAGCGCACGGCTTCTTCCGCGGCGCGAACCAGGGCGCCGGCCTTGAGCACGCTCTCCTGGAATTCGGCTTCGAGGTCGGAGTCGGCCACCACGCCGACGCCGGCCTGCACGTACAGGGTATTGTCCTTCACCAGGCCGGTGCGCAGCAGGATGCAGGTGTCCATCGAGCCGTTGGCCGCGAAGTAGCCGGCGCAGCCGGCATAGATGCCGCGGCGTACCGGTTCGACCTCGTCGATGATCTCCATGGCGCGCACCTTGGGGGCGCCCGACAGCGTACCGGCGGGGAAGCCGGCCTTCAGGGCGTCGATCGCATCGAGGCCTTCGGCCAGCTTGCCCTCGACGTGGCTGCTGATGTGCTGGACGTGGCTGTACTTCTCGATGGTGAACTGCTCGACCACGCGCACCGATCCGATCCGGGCGACGCGGCCGACATCGTTGCGCGCCAGATCGAGCAGCATCAGATGCTCGGCGTGCTCCTTGGGATCGGCCAGCAGCTTGTCGGCCAGCGCCTTGTCCTCCTCCGGCGTGGCGCCGCGCCGGATGGTGCCGGCCAGCGGACGGATGGTGACGGTATCGTCGCGCAGCCGCACCAGGATCTCGGGGCTCGAGCCCACGATCGAGAAGTCGCCGTAGTCGAAGAAGATCAGGAACGGCGAGGGATTGATGCGGCGCAGCGCCCGGTAGAGCGACAGCGGCGGCAGGGTGAACGGCACCGAGAAGCGTTGCGAGGGCACGATCTGGAAGGCGTCGCCGGCGCAGATGTACTCCTTGCAGGTCTCGACCATCTTCTTGAAATCGTCCTTCGACATGTTGGCCTGCGGCTCGGGCAGCTCGTCGAGGGAGTCGGCGCTTTCGCGGCGGAAGGGCAAGGTGCGTTCGAAGTCGGCGACGGTGTCACCCAGCCGTTCCTGGGCGGCCTCGTAGGCGGCGCGAGCCGACACGCCGGGCTGCGGCCAGGCCGGCGTGACCAGGGTGACGTTGTCTTCCAGCCGGTCGAAGATGCAGATCATGGTCGGCCGGACCATGATCGCGTCGGGCAGGCCGATCGGGTCGGGGTTGGTGTCGGGCAACCGCTCCATGTCGCGGACCATGTCGTAGCCCAGGAAGCCGAACAGGCCCGAGGCCATCGGCGGCAGGCCGGCCGGCAGTTCCATCTGACATTCGCGGATCAGGGTACGCAGGGTCTCGAGCGGGCGGCCGTCGAGCTTCTCGAAGGCGCGGGCGTCGCTGCGGGCGCGGCGGTTGATTTCGGCGTGGCCCTTGGTGCAGCGCCAGACGAGGTCGGGCTTGAAGCCGATGATCGAGTAGCGGCCGCGCACCGAGCCGCCTTCGACCGATTCCAGCAGGAAGGAGTTGGCGCGGCCGTCGGCCAGCTTCAGGTAGGCCGAGACCGGCGTTTCGAGATCGGCCACCAGCGTGGTCGAGACGACCTGCGGCGTGCCAGCGTCATAGACCGCAGCGAAGGCGGCGAAGTCGGGCGAGATCGACATGGCGAACCTGTACGAACCTATTGCTGCTGCTGCTGGAAGGTCGCGGCGAAGGCGGCCTGGTCGATCGACACGCCGTACTTCGTGCGCAGCGCGGCGATGAGCTGCAGGATGAGATCGTTGGCGATCATCGTGTCGAGCTGCTGGCCGTAGCGGCCGAGCGCTTCCTGCTCCTTGGCGAGGTCGGGGCTCTCGACCTGCTTCAGTCTCACCAGCACGCTGCCTTCGGCGGTGCGCGCGGAGCCGGTCTTGTCGGGGGCGAGCTTGAAGAGCTCCAGGACGGCGGCCTGGTTGAGGTAGTTGCCGGTGTCGTTCTCGGCCCGCGTCACCGCCTTGGCCACGCGCGATTCGAGGCCGAGTTCCTTGGCCAGGGTGGGGAAGTCGGTGCCGGCATTGGCCTTCTCGACGGCCGCCTTGACCTTCTCGTCGGCCAGCTTGCGGCGCTCGGCGGCCTGCCAGGCGTCGGTCACCTTGGCCTCGACCTCGCTGAGCGCGGGGATGCGGGCCGGCGTGATGCGGTCGGTATGGACGATGAAGTACTCGCCCTGCTGGGTGTCGAGCAGCTCGCTTTCGGCGCCCTCGCGGGTGGCGAAGGCGGCCTTCACCAGCTCGGCGGCGGCCGGGCCGATCACGACCTGCTTGCCTGCGGAATCCTGGCCGCTGGCATCGACATTCTCGTAGGTCCTGATCTTCAGCCCGAGATCTTCGGCGGCGGCCTTCATCGACTGGGTCTTGCTCAGCACGCGCTCGAAGTCGGTGGCGAGCTTGGCCAGCAGGTCGGGGACCTGCTGCGCCTTGAGCTCGTCCTCGAGCTTGGCCTTGACCTCGTCGAAGGGCACGGACTTGCCGGCCTCGACCTTGTTGATGCGGATGACGTGCCAGCCCAGCGGCGACTGGATCGGCTTGTCGCCCATGCCGACGGGCAGGGCGAAGATGCCGTCGGCCAGCGCGCCGGGCGGCAGGTCCTTCTTGGTGACGAGGCCGAGCTTGATGACGCCGTCGGCATTGCCGGTCACTTCCTTGGCGGCGTCCTCCAGCGACTTGCCGCCCTGGGCGGCGGCGATGATGGCCCTGGCCTTATCCTCGCTGTCGGTCATCGCCTGGTCGACGTCGCGCTTTTCCGGGGTGCCGAACTCGGCGGCGCGGGCGTCGTATTCCTGCTTCACGGCATCGGCGGTGACGGCGACCTGCGCCTTCACATCGTCAGCGCTGAACAGCACGTAGGAGAAGGCGCGGAACTCCGGGATCTGGAACCTCGCCTTGTTGGCCTCGAAATAGGCGTTGAGCTGCTCGGGCGTCGGCTTGGGGACGTCGACCACGATCGAGTCGGGAACGTAGATCGTCTCGGCGACGCGCTTCTCGTTGTCGAGGCGGAAGACGTCGTCGCGCAGCGCCTTGGGCGCGAGCCCGGTGGGCTGCACGACGCTGAAGAGCTGCGAGGCGGCGATCTCGCGGCGCACGTCGTTCTCGAATTCCGGCACGCTGATGCGCGCCTGCTGCAGGCGGTTGCGGTAGAGCAGGGGATCGAACGAGCCGCCGGTGCCCTGGAAGGCCGGATTGCGGGCGATCGTCGCGGCGACCTGGGCGTCGCTTGCCGTCAGGCCATAATCGCGGATGGCATAGTCGAGCACGGCGCGCTGGATGGTCTCCTCGAGGGCGCTGACATGCAGGCCCATGGCCATCGCTTCTTCCGATGTCGGCCGCCGCCGGTACTGGCGCTCGAAATTCTCCATCTGCCGGTTGTAGCGGTCGCGCACCTCGGCCGCCGAGACCGACGCGCCGCCGACCCAGCCGTAGATCGGTATGTGGTAGCCGCCGACATGCGCCACCGAGGTGGTGCGGCCGCCGCTTCGGATCATGTCGCCGATCCCCCAGAAGGCGAAAGCGACGATCAGCATGCTGGAGAGCAGGAACAGGACGATGAAGCGGGCGAATTTGGTGAACTTGTTCACGGCTCGACAGGGGCTGTTGGGGGGTCCGGACGGGGCGCCATGCCTACCACCGGCCCCCCGCACAGGCAACCAAGCGGCCTTTACCGCAAACGTCCCCGCCGCTAGACACGCCAGCGAACGAATTGGACGAGCGAATCGAAGGGGAGCGTCATGGCGCGTGCACGGCGGCCGCTGATTGCGGGCAACTGGAAGATGAACGGTCTGGCAAGCGATTCCCTGGCGCTCGTCAAAGAACTCGCCGGCGGCCTGAAGCAGGCGGGCTGGACCGATCGCGAGCTGCTGGTCTGTCCGCCGGCCACCCTGGTGCGCACGGTGGCCGATGCGGTGAAGGGCAGCGGCCTGCTGGTCGGTGGCCAGAACTGCCACGCCAAGGCAAGCGGCGCCCATACCGGCGACATCTCCGCCGAGATGCTGAAGGACGCCGGCGCCGCCTGCGTGATCGTCGGCCATTCCGAGCGCCGCAGCGACTGCGGCGAGACCGACGCTGTCGTGCGCGCCAAGGCCGAGGCGGCCTGGCGGGCCGGCCTGCTGCCGATCGTCTGCATCGGCGAGACCTTGGCCGAGCGCGAGGCGGGCAAGACGCTGGCCGTGCTGGAGACGCAGCTCAAGGGCAGCGTGCCGGACGGCGCGACGGCGGCCAGGCTGGTGGTCGCCTACGAGCCGGTCTGGGCGATCGGCACGGGCAAGACGCCGACCGTGGCCGAGGTGGCCGCAGCCCACGCGCATATTCGCAAGGTGCTGGGCGGCCTGACGGCCGAGGCGGCGGGCGTGCGGCTGCTCTATGGCGGCTCGGTGAAGGGCAGCAACGCCGCCGAGCTTCTGGCGGCGGGCGACGTCGACGGCGCCCTGGTCGGCGGGGCCAGCCTGAACGCTGCGGAATTTTTGGCTATCGCCAAGGCCGCCTAAAGCGGCTAGAAGCGCCCGCTTGCGGGGCAATCCCCGCGAGCGGAGACACCCCTCCTAGCGCTGGACTGAAATGGACGCCGTAAGACACTTCCTTCACGAATGGCGGCTGGTGCTGCTCGTCATCCATGTCGGCGTGACGGCCGCGATGATCGTCGTGATCCTGCTTCAGCGCAGCGAAGGCGGCGGACTCGGCATGGGCCGCACCGACGCGCTGTTCTCGGTGCGCGGACAGGCCAACGTGCTGTCGCGCATGACGGCGATCTTCGCCAGCATCTTCCTGTTCCTCAGCCTGGTGATGGCGTGGAGCCTCACCGATCCGGCGCGTGGCGCGAAGTCGATCATGGACCGTGCGCCGACCGGCGTGCCCGCGGCGCCGCCCGCACCGGGAGGCGGCATGGCACCTGTGCCGGCAGCCCCGGGAGGAACGCCCGCTGCTCCCGCTGCGCCTGCGCAGCCCACCGCACCGACCCGCTAGGAACTCTCATGCAAGGCCGTCGTTCCCCTCGCCGAAGCATCTCCGGCGAGACGATATCCCCATGGCTGAGTCCCACGACGTTCAGTATGCTGTAAGCCCATGACGCGCTTTATTTTCATAACGGGCGGCGTGGTTTCCTCGCTTGGTAAAGGTCTCTCGTCGGCGGCGCTGGGCGCGCTGCTGCAGACCCGCGGCTATCGGGTCCGCCTGCGCAAGCTCGATCCGTATCTGAACGTCGATCCGGGCACGATGAGCCCCTATCAGCACGGCGAGGTCTTCGTGACCGACGACGGCGCCGAGACCGACCTCGACCTCGGCCACTACGAGCGGTTCACCGGCGTCGACGCCCGCCAGAGCGACAACATCACCACGGGCCGCATCTATGCGACCGTGATCGCCAAGGAGCGGCGCGGCGAGTATCTCGGCGCCACCGTCCAGGTGATCCCGCACGTCACCGACGCCATCAAGGACTTCGTGCTGGCCGACACCGACAAGGAGGACTTCGTCCTGGTCGAGGTGGGCGGCACGGTCGGTGACATCGAGAGCACGCCGTTCCTCGAGGCGATCCGTCAGGTCGCCAACGAACTGGGGCGCGAGCGCACCATGTTCGTGCATCTCACCCTGCTGCCTTGGGTGCCGACGGCGGGCGAGCTCAAGACCAAGCCGACCCAGCATTCGGTCAAGGAACTGCTGAGTGTCGGCATCCAGCCCGACCTGCTGGTCTGCCGCAGCGGCGACAAGGAAATTCCGGCCAACGAACGGCGTAAGATCGCGCTGTTCTGCAACGTGAAGCCGGAGCGGGTCATCGAAGCGCGCGACGTCGACACCATCTACCAGGTGCCGATCGCCTATCACGAGCAGGGCTTCGACGCCGAGGTCTGCCGTTACTTCGGCCTGCCGGCCGATGCCGAGCCCAATCTCGACCGCTGGCGCGGTGTCGTGCGTTCGGTGCGCGAGCCCGAAGGCAAGGTGACGATCGCGGTGGTCGGCAAGTACACAGTGCTGCTCGACGCCTACAAGTCGCTGTCCGAAGCGCTGACCCATGGCGGCTTCGCCAACAACGTGAAGGTCGGCCTGGAGTGGATGGACTCCGAGATCTTCGAGCGCGACGACGCGGTCAGCCGTCTCGAGCACGTCCACGGCATCCTGGTCCCGGGCGGCTTCGGCGAACGTGGCACCGAAGGCAAGATCCACGCGGTGAAGTTCGCCCGCGAACGCGACGTGCCGTTCTTCGGCATCTGCTTCGGCATGCAGATGGCGGTGATCGAGGCGGCCCGCAACCTGCTCGGCATCGAGGATGCCTCGTCGAGCGAGTTCGGCCCGTGCATCAACCCGATCGTCGGCCTGATGACCGAATGGACGAAGGGCAACCAGGTCGAAAAGCGGCAGGCCGACGGCGATCTCGGCGGCACGATGCGGCTCGGCGCCTATCCGGCGCATCTTCGCCGCGGCACCAAGGTGCACGAGATCTACGGCCAGGACGTGATCAGCGAGCGCCATCGCCATCGCTACGAGGTCAACGTCAATTACAAGGACCGGCTGGAGCAGGTGGGATTGCGCTTCTCGGGCATGTCGCCCGACGGCATCCTGCCCGAGATCGTCGAGATCCCCGACCATCCCTGGTTCATCGGCGTGCAGTATCATCCGGAGCTGAAGTCGCGGCCGTTCGCGCCGCATCCGCTGTTCACGTCGTTCATCGGCGCGGCCAAGACGCAGAGCCGCCTGGTCTAGGCGGCTTGCGCCTCGGCGACTTGCGGGGGTGAGGGCAGGAGTGGCCGCCGGGTCGTATTTCGGTCATGTTTCTCGGCAGAATCGAGCCGCCATGATCCGAACCCTCTTTCTCGCCCTGATTGGAATTGTCTGCCTCGGCGTCACAGCCGAGGCGCAGCAGAGCTACGGCAAGGCGCAGCGCCGCGATCCGCTCTTCCTGCGCTTTCCCGAGATGGCCGACCGCTATTGGGAACGCTCGGAAACCAGCACCGCCAGCAACCGGGTGGTGGCGATCCCGATGCCCAAGCAATGTGCCTTCCTCTATGCCGACTCCTATACGCGCGGCCAGATGAGCCCCAAGGAAGTGCAGGACACGGCGCTCTCCGCCTGCAACCGTCGTCTCACCGAGCTGGGACCGCTCGGCGAGAATTACAGCGTCGACTGCCGCTGCCAGGTCGTGATCACCAACGACAACTACCTGGTGCCGCGCGACATGCTGCCCGACGATGCCTATGGGCCGGTCTCGATCTTCTATCGCGATGATCGCGGCAACATCGCCCGCCTCAACGGCGTGGTCCGCTATGGCGCTCTGATCGGACGGGATCGCTCCGTCACCTTCACGGTAGACAATCCGCGCGGCGAGCGGGTCTGCGACGGCACCATGACCAACGAAGGGCCGGCCAGCGGGCAGTTTTCACTGTCCTGCTTCGGCGGCAAGTTCGGTGGCCGCGGCTCCTACGAAAGCAAGACCGGCGCGCCGAACGACCATGTCATTGCCCGCGGACAGACCGGGCGCGGACAGCCGGTCGTCATGGTGATCGGCCTGCCGGCACAGCTTGCGGCCAACACCTACGGCGGCGTCTGACATGCGCGCGCCTTACCGGAGTGCCTGGCCGCTGCTGGCGGTGCTCGTGCTTCTCGGACCGGCGGCGGCCTTCGCGCAGAGTGCCGGCGAAGTCGAGCGCTGCTTCCAGAACCCGTCGGCCTGCGCCTCGGGGGGCGGTGGAGGCGGCGCAGCGCCACCGGCTGCACATGCGCCTGTGGCGACCCGGCCGGCAGCGCCGGCGCCGGACTATGCGACGGTGCTGAACAGCTCCGACGCCGATCGCAAGAAGATCCAGGAGTCGCTGCGCACGCTCGACAAGTACAACGGCCCGATCGACGGCAATCTGCAATCCGAGGCCACGATGAAGGCGATTTCGGACTGGCAGAAGGGCCGCGGCACGCCGGCCGTCGGCAAGCTGACACCGCCGGAAGCCGCCCAGCTCAACGCCGAGGCGGCGCGGACGCCGATCCGGCGAATCGAGCCGCCGGCCCAGGCCGCCACGCCACCGGCCGCCGCGCCGTCCAACGCCGATCAGCTGAAGGCGCTGCAGGCAAGGCTGGCCGAGCGCCGCAAGGCGGCCGAGCCCAAGGCGAATGCGGCGGTGCAGGCCCTGGTCGGCGACCTCAAGGCCTATGTCGCCGCCGACGGAAAGGGCGTGGCGGGCGATCAGTTCGCGGGCTTTGCCAAATGGTATGCCGACAACAAGGCGGCGAGCCGGACCTTCGGCGCGATCGCTCCCGTCGTCGACGACTATGGCGACGCCAAGGCCGGTGCGGCGACCAGTGCGGAGATCGGCTTCGAAACCAAGCAGGGGACGAACACCTACAATCAATGCCTGATGTTCGCCTGGATCGAAGGCAGCCCGCGCAAGAACGCGCAAATCTTCTCCTGCGACGACGTTGCCGCCGTCGAGAAGTGGAAGACGGATCAGGCCCTCAAGAGCGCCTGGCGCTAGGCTCTTTCTTCGATACTCATCGTTTGCCCGGCGGCCCACAGCCACCGGCTGTCGGCCTCGACGAGGACACTGATTGAGCGGAAGGTCGCCCGAATCTCGTTGTCGCCTGACTTGAAATGATCCCGCAGGGTCATCGTCGCGACAAGCGTATCGGAAAATCTCACAACTTTGAGTCCCTCGACTTTCTGGCTGAGGAACACGACTTTTCCGGACGCACAGTAGGTGTCGATGTAGCTCGCCTTGTCGAAGCTGCTTCCCGTGGCGTTCACGTAGACGAAATCAGTGTGGATCAAGCCCGCGAGCGCATCCCGCGAGCGGCGGACCAGGGCATCGGCCTTTGCGGTGAGGAAGCTCTGGACAAGATCGCTATCGGACATGGGCTGCTTGGTGCTTGTCTGCACTATAGGAAACCTGCGCCGCTGCGTCACTTGCTCCCAGGCGGGGGCGCGGCTAGAGAGGCCGCGCCCACTGCCTACCGCACTTGTTGCACCGCCAAAGGGAGATTTGCCGATGAGCGCCATTGCCGAAGTCCGCGGCCGCGAAATCCTCGACAGCCGAGGCAATCCGACCGTCGAGGTCGAGGTCGAGCTCGACAGCGGTGCGATCGGCCGTGCAGCGGTGCCGTCCGGCGCCTCGACCGGCGCGCACGAGGCGGTCGAGCTGCGCGACGGCGACAAGAAGCGCTATGGCGGCAAGGGCGTGCTGAAGGCGGTCGCCGCCGTGAACGGCGAGATCATGGACCTGCTCTCCGGCCTCGACGCGCTGGAGCAGATCAAGATCGACCGCGCCCTGATCGAGCTCGACGGCACGCCGAACAAGGGCCGTCTGGGCGCCAACGCGATCCTCGGTGCCTCGCTCGCCGTCGCCAAGGCAGCGGCGATGGATAGCGGCCTGCCGCTCTACCGCTATGTCGGCGGCAGCCAGGCGTCGGTGCTGCCGGTGCCGTTGATGAACATCATCAACGGCGGCGCGCATGCCGACAATCCGATCGACATCCAGGAATTCATGATCATGCCGGTGAAGGCCGAGCGCTTCGCCGATGCGCTGCGCATGGGCGCCGAGGTGTTTCACGCGCTCCGCAGCCAGCTCAAGGACGCCGGCCACAACACCAACGTGGGCGACGAGGGCGGCTTCGCGCCCAACCTCGCCACGGCCGACGAGGCCTTGAGCTTCGTCATGAAGGCGATCGAGAAGGCGGGCTACAAGCCCGGCGAGGACATCGTGCTGGCGCTCGACCCGGCATCGACCGAATTCTTCAAGAAGGGCAAGTACGAGATGGAAGGCGAGGGCAAGTCGTTCGATGCCGCCGGCATGGTCGACTACTACGCCGATCTCGTGAAGCGCTACCCGATCGTGTCGATCGAGGACGGCATGGCCGAGGACGACATGAAGGGCTGGAAGGCCATCACCGACAAGCTCGGCAAGAAGGTCCAGCTGGTGGGCGACGACCTTTTCGTCACCAACCCGAAGCGCCTGGCCCAGGGCATCAAGGACGGGCTCGCCAATGCGATCCTGGTCAAGGTGAACCAGATCGGCACCCTGACCGAGACCATGGAAGCGGTGTCGATGGCACGCAACGCCAGCTACGGCGCGGTGATGTCCCACCGTTCCGGCGAGACCGAGGACGCGACGATCGCCGATCTCGCGGTCGCGACCAACTGCGGCCAGATCAAGACCGGCTCGCTGTCGCGCTCCGATCGCCTGGCCAAGTACAACCAGCTCCTGCGTATCGAGGAGCAGCTCGGCACGCAGGCGCGTTACGCCGGCACGTCGATCCTGCGCGGCCACTGAGCGCCGGCCGCGGACGGCTCTCCTGAAGGTTCGATTGGCCGAGGTTCGGCCAGCCGGAGGAGCGCCCAAAAGAGCGGACGATGTGAAGGTTCGCATGGTGACACTGATGCATGTCACCTGCGAGTTCGGTCTTGACCTGCCCTGGTGTTCTTCCGACGATTCGGAAAACGGACACCAGGGAACAGGAAACGACCATGCCCAAGCTTTTGTCCGACGACGCCGTCGCGAAGTACCAGCGGGACGGCTACTATTTCCCTCTCGACATCCTGTCGGATGCCGAGACGCGGGAACTGCGCCGCAAGCTTGAAGAATACGAGACGACAACGGGGGGCCCCATCCAGGGGGACCTTCGCCACAAGGCGCATCTCTATCTCACCTGGCTGAACGACCTGATCCGCCATCCGCGGATCCTCGACGCCGTGGAAGACGTGCTCGGCCCGAATATCCTCTGCTGGAGCACGAGCTTCTTCATCAAGGAGGCGTCCGACCCCAGCTTCGTGTCCTGGCATCAGGACGCGACCTACTGGGGGCTGAGCTCGCCCGACGTCATGACAGTCTGGGTGGCCTTCACGCCCGCCAACCTGTTGAACGGCTGCATGAAGTTCATGCCGGGCTCGCACCGCCAGCAGCTCGAGCACAAGGATACGTTCGACAAGAACAACCTGCTGAGCCGCGGCCAGGAGATTGCGGTGAAGGTCGACGAATCCAAGGGCGTCGATGCGATCCTCAAGCCCGGGCAGGCCTCGTTGCACCATGTCCTGCTGGCGCACGGCTCGGAGCCGAACAAGTCCAGCGACCGCCGCATCGGCTTCGCCATCCGTTACATCCCGACCTACGTGAAGCAGGCGGTGGGCGAAAAGGACAGCGCCACCCTGGTGCGCGGCACCGACACCTACAACTCCTTCGAGCACGAGCCGCGCCCGACCGCCGATGCCACGCCCGAGTCCATGGCCTTGCATGCGGCCATTGTCGGCCGGCAGGTGCAGGTCCTCTATCGCGGCACCGGCCAGGACCATTTCCGGCCCTGACGGCAGACAAGAACCCGCAAAGGGGAGTACGCGCTCGCACAAGACGAAGACAAAAGCCTAGCTCGGGGGAGAGAACGCCATGGATATGCTCACTGGCATAGCGTTGCTGCTTGCGTTTCTCGTGGTGGTCGTCGCGATCATCCGAGGTCAGAGCCCGATCATCATGCTGCTGATCCTGGCGATCGTCTGGGCGGCATTGGCGGGCATCGGCATCAACGACATCCAGTCCAAGGTCCTGCAGGCGGGCGGCGTCACCTTCGCCAGTGCGGTGATCATCATCGTCTTCGGTGCCTGGTTCGCCCAGGTGCTGATCCAGACCGGCATCGCCGAAAGCGTGATCAGATCCGCCGTCGAGCTCGCCGGCGACCGGCCGATGGTTTCCGCCATGGTCGTGACCCTGGTGACCGCCATCCTTTTCACGTCGATGTACGGCGTCGGCGCCGCCATAGCCATCGGCGTCATCGCACTGCCGATCATGATGAGCCAGGGCATCCCGCCGCGGCTCGCCGCGCCCGCCTTCACCATGGGCATCGGCGCCGGAACGATGGTGAACCTGGTGCAGTTCGGCACCTTCCAGAAGCTCTTCCCCGGCATCGAGTACGGTGGCAAGGAGCTGGCCTACTGGACAGTCGGCGGCTGCGTCTACGTGCTGTGCGCCTGGCTGATGACCGCCATCGTGCTGAAACGGTCCGGTGTGCGCCAGATGGCATCGGTGGATGCCGCCGCGGCACCGGTGCGCAAGCGCACGCCTTACTATACCTACATCGTGCCGATCTTCCCGGTGCTGATGATCATCTTCGCCAAATGGGAGATCATCCCGACCTTCCTGCTGAGCATCGTGCTGGCGCTGGCGCTCACCTGGAAGGACCGCAGCCTCCAGGGGCACGTCAATCTGTTCAACAAGACTTTTTTCGATGCCTTCCCTGACATCGCTACCATCGCCGCGCTCTGGACGATCTGCGGCATGATCATCGTCTGCGGGCAGATGCCTCAGGTCTCGGCGGCGCTGAAACCCATCTTCGGCCCGATCCTGCCGCACACGCCCCTGCAGGCGGCAGTCTTCTTCGGCCTGCTGGGCGGTATCTGCAGCATCTATCGTGGTCCGCTGGTGGTCATCGGCACGGGGGCGGCGGTGCTGGCGCTGGTGCTGGCCAACAAGGACCTGCCGGTGCCGCTGCTTTATTCGCTGTGGCTGGCGCCGACGGTGATGCAGGGCAGCGTCGATCCGACGAACTCCTGGACCTTGTGGACCATCGGCTACACCAAGATCTCCCATGGCGAGTTCCTGAAGACGGCGCTGCCGTTCGGCTGCCTGATGGTCGCGATCAACTCGACCATCGCCTACCTCATGCTGGCGACTTGAGCCGCCCCATGGAGAGCAAAGCGTACCGTATCGGGATCGACGTCGGGGGAACCTTCACCAAGGCCGTCCTGATCGACAATGCGACGCATGACGTGGTCGACCGCTACTCGGTGCTGACCACGCATGCCGACGAGCGCGGCGTGGCGAAGGGCGTGGTCGAAGTCTTCCGCAACGTGCTCGACCGTTCCGGTGTCGATCCCAGGGACGTGATCTTTCTCGCCCACTCGACGACCCAGGCGACGAACGCCCTGCTGGAAGGCGACGTGGCCTCGGTCGGTGTCGTGGGCATGGCGAGCCGGGTCGAGTCCCTGCTGGCGCGCGGCCAGAGCAAAATCGGCGAGATCGAGCTGGCGCCCGGCCGTTTCCTGCGTCCCGGGCATCGCTTCGTCACGACGGAGACCCTGAACGAGCAGAGTGCCCAGGCCCTCGTGGAGGAGCTGCGCGACGAGGGGATGCGCGTGATCGTCGCCACCAGCGCCTTCGGCGTCGACGACAATTCCTGCGAGGAGACGGTGCGCAAGGCGGCCAATGGGATCGAGATCCCGGTGACCTGCGGCCACGAGATCTCCAAGCTCTACGGCCTCACGACCCGCACGCGAACGGCGGTGATCAACGCCAGCATCCTGCCGAAGATGATCGACACGGCGGCGATGACCGAGGCCAGCGTCCGCGAAGCCGGCATCCAGGCGCCGCTGATGATCATGCGCGGCGATGGCGGCGTGATGGACATCCAGGAGATGCGCCGGCGGCCCGCCATGACCATGCTGTCGGGACCAGCCGCCAGCGTCGCCGGGGCGCTGATGCACCTGCGTGTCTCCGACGGCATCTACTTCGAGGTCGGCGGCACCAGCACCAATATCGGCGTGATCCGCAACGGCCGGCCGACCGTGAAGTACGCCCGGGTCGGCGGCCACGACACTTATGTCAGCTCCCTCGACGTGCGCGTGATCGGCATCGCCGGCGGCAGCATGGTGCGGGTCAAGGACGGCAAGCTGGTCGATGTCGGACCGCGAAGCGCGCATATCGCCGGTCTGCCCTATGCCGCCTTCGCCGATCCGGCGGTATTCGCAGACGCCACGGTGGTCTTCTTTCGTCCCAAGCCCGATGACCCGGACGATTATGTGGCGATCCAGACGGCGGATGGCGCGCGCTATGCGCTCACCAACACCTGCGCCGCCAACGTGGCAGGCTACGCCAAGCCCGGCCTTCACGCCTATGGCAATCCCGACGCGGCCAAGGCGGCCATGGCGCCCCTGGCTGCGCTGCTGAACGTTTCGGTCGACGAGGCGGCGCGGCAGATCCTGCAGAAATCGACCGGCAAGGCGATCCCCGTCGTCGAGCAGCTGATCGCCGAATACGGTCTGGATCGCGACCAGGCCGTGCTGGTGGGCGAAGGAGGGGGCGCCGGCGCCCTGATCCCCTTCACCGCGGAACAGATGAAGCTTCGCCACACGATCTCCAAGGATGCCGAGGTCATTTCCTCGATCGGCGTGGCGCTGGCCCTGGTGCGCGAGGTGGTGGAACGGGTCATTCCCAACCCGCAGGCCGAGGACCTGAAGGCGATCAAGCGCGAGGCGTTCGATGCCGTCGTCCGGCTGGGCGCCGCGGCAGAGAATGTCGAGGTCACGATCGAGGTCAATCCACATGCCCAGCGCGTGCGGGCGACCGCGATGGGCGCCTCGGAGATGCGGGCCAAGTCCGGCCTAACGGCGGTGAGCGAGGACGAAGCGCGGGCCATTGCCGCGCAATCCATGGGGGTCGCGGCCGACGCCGCGCAGATCGTCGCCGCCACCGATCGCATGCGGGTGATCCAGGCGACGGTGAAGGAGAAATACCTGAAGTTCCTGACCCGGCAGCGTCACCCGGTTCGAGCCGTCGATCTCGAGGGCGTTATCCGCATCCAGCGGGCCAACGCCAAGGTGGCCAGTGCGCCGGCGCAGCAGGGGCTGGAGGTGCTGAAACGCTTCTGGGAGGACAACACGGTCTATAACGGCGACAGCGTGATCGTGCCCGACATGTTTCTGATCGTGGGCGCCCACGTCGTCGACCTGACAGGTGTCGTGGCGCTCGATCAGGCCATGACAGTGGCGCGAACCGAATTCGAAGGGCTGGCGCCGGATGTGCCCGTGGTCCTGGTCGCGACGGCCGGCACGCGACGATGAACGTCGCCAAGGATCTCGATGGGGACCTTGGCCGTGCCGCGGCCTGCGAGGTCAGGCGCCTGTACGGCGATCTCGAGGTCGACGCGCTTGCCGAGCGGATGGGCGTCGCCGTCGAGACCAGCGACCGGGACGGCGGCTACGGTACGGTGGTGGTCTTTGCCGACTATACGCCGCGTCCACCGCGCATTCGCCTCTACCGCAGAGCCATCGAAGTCCTGGATGGGCACCTCGCCGGCTACCCCGATCGCGATCGCCTGCCGGAGGGCACGCGGCCGCTCTTTCTTGCCCATGAGCTGTTTCATCACTGGGAAGCCCTGCATCCCGGCTCGCGCAGGAGCCGGGAGCAATCGGAGCATGCTGCCGGCTCGTTCGCGATGACGCTGCTCGGATTGACCCGTCACCCCGAGCAGCTCGACAGGCTGGCGCGCGGCGCCTTTCAGTCCTGACGGCACTCGCCGAAGGCGACCTCGTAGTGGGCGGCAAGGCGGTCGGCGTCGGCCAGCACCGCCTTCGCCTGCGGCTCGACCACGGCGAGGTCGATGTCGGGGCCCGCGAAGGCCTGGACTGCTTCGAGGGAGGTCCAGAGCGTCACGGCAAGAAACTCGACATGTTCTCCGCCAGGCCCGTCGACGGTGCGTCTCAGCAGATAAGCGCCGCGATGGCCTGCCAGTCCGGCCAGGGACGGAAAGACGTTCTCCGTCACATGACGGAAGTAGGCCTCCGCATCGGCCGCCGTCGTGCGGCCACGCCATTGGCGGACGATCATTCAGGCCACTCCCTGGAAATGAGTGTCCAGCGCGACCTGCCGACCGATCACCAGGCGCTGGATGTCCGAAGTCCCTTCGTAGATCGTACAGACGCGGACATCGCGGTAGATGCGCTCGACCGGGAAGTCGTTGAGATAGCCGTAGCCGCCGTGGATCTGCATGGCGGCGGAGCAGATGGCCTCTGCCGCTTCCGAGGCGAAGAGCTTGGCCATCGACGCTTCCTTCAGGCAGGGCCGGCCCTCGTCGCGCAACCGCGCCGCATGCAGCACCATCAGCTCGGCGGCCTGCAGCGACGTCGCCATGTCGGCCAACCGGAAGGCCACCGCCTGGTGCTCGATGATCGGCTTGCCAAAGGTGTGTCGTTCCCTGGCGTAGGCCAGCGCCGCTTCACAGGCGGCGCGGGCCATGCCGACCGACTGGGCGCCGACGCCGATCCGGCCACCTTCCAGGTTGCCGAGCGCGATCTTCAGCCCGTCGCCCTCGTCGCCCAGCATCTGCTCGGGCAGCACCTCGCAATTGTCGAAGGCGATCTGGCAATGGTCCGACGAGCGTTGCCCCATGGTGCTTTCGATGCGGACGACCTGATAGCCCGGCGTCCGGGTCGGCACGATGAAGGCCGAGAGGCCCTTCTTGCCGGCGCCCGGATCCGTCACGGCGAAGACCAGCGCAAGATCGGCGCTGCGGCCGGACGTGATGAATTGCTTGGTACCGTTCAAAACGAACTTGTTGCCGACGCGCTGGGCCCGGGTCGCGATGGCGGCCGCGTCGGAGCCGGCACCGGGCTCGGTCAGGCAGAAGGCGCCAAGCTGTTCGCCGCGGGCGAGGGGGCGGAGGTAGCGTTCCTTCTGGTCGGCCGTGCCGTGCTTCAGGAGCGGTTGGCACACCAGCGAATTATGCACCTGGAACGAGGTCGAGCTGGCGCCGTCGGCGGCAGCGATTTCCATGATCGCCAGCGCATAGGAAACGAAGTCGGTGCCGGCGCCGCCATGTTCCACCGGTACGGTCATGCCGAGCAGGCCGAGCGCGGCCATCTTGTCGAAGGCTTCGCGGGGGAAACGGGCGACACGGTCTCTTTCGGCAGCGGTCGGCGCCAACTCGCGCTGGGCGAACTGGCGGGCCATGTCGCGGACCTGTCGTTGGTTTTCGGTGAGCATGGCCTGACGCTAATCGGAGGCCGCGGTACCGGTATTGGCTAAAATTGACGGGTCCGATACCCTGCAGCGTGGCTCGGACCGACCCCAGGAACTCGTCCCAGTATTGGTGGGACCGGCACCTCACCGGTCTCAGCCTTTTGTGCGCCGATTTCACCACCCACGAATACCCGCCACACACCCATGAAGCCCTGGTGGTTGCCGTCACCGAACAGGGCGGTTCGGTCATCAAGAGCCGAGGTGAGGTGAGCGAGGCCCATGCCTCGACCCTGTTCGTGTTCAATCCGATGGAGCCGCATGCCGGCTGGATGGGATGGAGCGAGCGGTGGCGCTATCGATCGCTCTACCTCACGCAGATGGCGCTCGATCGCGTGGCGCAGGAACTCGGGCTCGAGGCGGTGCCGTATTTCACGCGCAACATGTTCAGCGACCACGACCTGATCGACGGTTTCCTCGGCATGCATCGAGCGATCGAGCAGGGCCGCGACGTGTTTCTGGAGCGTGAGCTGCTGGTCGGCACCTTTGGGCGGCTGTTCCAGCGTCACGGCAGCGGGGGCGGCCGGATCGAGCCGGCACCGCGCGACCGCATCCTGCTGGCGCGCGTCGCCGAGCGTATGCGCGCCGACCATGCGAGCGAGCTGCACCTCGAAGAGCTGGCGGCCGCTGTCGGGCTCACGACATTCCAGCTCATCGGTCTCTTCAAGCGGACAACCGGCCTCACGCCGCACGCCTACCTGACGCAGATTCGCCTCGGCATGGCCTGCCGGCGCCTGCGTCATTCCCAGGCCATTGCCGAAATCGCGACGGAGGTCGGCTTCTATGACCAAAGTGCGCTCAGCCGGCACTTCAAGCGCTGCTATGGCATCACGCCGCTGCAGTTCGCGCGGGCAGCCGCCTGACCGCCGGCTGCGATTTGGCTTTTGAACATTGCTTGGAAAAGATGCCGACCCGCAGGATGTTCTTGGCTCAGGGCACCATGGCTGCAAGCGTCGTCGGTACAGGCATAAGGAGTTCATCGGCACGAGCGCGGGATGCTGACGGCATGTGGCGGATGCCGGAAGAAGGCGAGCCGCACGCGGCGACCTGGATGGCGTTTGGCGCGAGCGTGAAAATCTGGGGCAAGCGGCTGCGTCCCGTCGTGCAGGAAAATCTCGCCAGCATCGCCAAGGCCATCGCCGCTCATGAGCCGGTGCATATGCTCGTCAGCGAGGGCGAGCATGATCTTGCGGCACGTCTGTGCGGGCCCACTGTCGATCTTGTCGTCCAGCCGATCGACGACCTGTGGATGCGCGACACGGGCCCGGTCTTCGTAAAGGATCGGGCTGGCCGCCTCGGCGGCGTGGGCTTCAACTTCAACGGTTGGGGCGGCAAGCAGAGCCATGGCCGAGATGCCAAGGTTGCGGGAGTCGTCGCCGGGAAAGCCGGCGGGCAATTTCTCGACACGACGCTGGTGCTGGAGGGCGGCGGCATCGAGGTCGACGGGGAGGGCACCGCCATCGTCACCGAAAGCTGCGTGCTCAATCCGAACCGCAATCCGGGCGTGAGCAAGACCGATTGCGGCAAGGAGCTGTCCCGGCTGCTGGGCCTGAGCAAAATCATCTGGCTGCCCGGCATCGCCGGTAAGGACATCACCGACGGCCATACGGACTTCTATGCCCGCTTCGCCGGCCCAGGCGTGGTCGTGGCGGGGTTGGACAACGATCCTGCTTCCTTCGATTACGACGTCACGCGCCGGCATCTGAAGATCTTGCGCGAGGAGACCGATGCGAAGGGGCGGCGGCTCAGGGTGGTGACGCTCCCGGGGCCGAAGACCATTCGCGAGACGTAACCGCGACTTCGCCGCGGGCTACATCAACTTCTACGTCTGCAACGGGGCTGTGATCGCGCCGCAGTTCGGCGACAGGGACGCCGACATGAATTCGCGTGACGTCCTGTCCGATCTGTTTCCGGGCCGCGACATTGTTCAGTTGAACATCGACGGGATCGCAGCGGGCGGCGGCGGCATCCATTGCACGACGCAGCAGCAGCCGAAGTGACCTGTGCCCATTTGCGTTTCCGCGACTTCGTTTTCATGTTCCTCTCCCCCCGTTTGGGGGAGAGGAGAATGAAAGAGGTGGTCTCCCATCGGCAATTTTCGCCAATACCGCGGGCCGTCCTCGGCGTAGACGACCGGCATGCATCTTCTCTGTCACGAACGTCCCGACGATCTCGTCGTGGAGACCTCGATCACCGATGCCCGGCCCGGCAGGGTCGCCCTGGCGCAGACGCTCTTCTATCCCGGCGGCGGCGGTCAGCTTGCCGATAAAGGGGTGATCCGCTGGAGCGGTGGGGAAGCCAGGGTGACCGGCTTCGAGATTTCGGCCGGCAAGATCTGGCACCTGCTCGACACACAGGCTGAGATGACGGGAACGGTCGAGGCGGCAGTCGACCCGGATTTTCGCCGGACGATGCGCCAACTGCACACCGACACCCACGTCCTGAACGCGCTGGTCTTCCAGCACTTCGACGGGGCGCTGGTGACCGGCGTTCAGATGGCCGAGGACGGAACGGCGCGCATGGATTTCGACCTGCAGGGGGCCGACAACGACCGCCTGCGAAGCCTCGAAGGGCCGATCAACGACCTGATCCGCCAGGACATCGCCGTGACCTGCAGCTACGTTCCGATGCACGAGGCCCACGCCGAACATGGGCTGATCCGCAGCCGGTCGGTTGCACCGCCGCCGACGCCGGACGGCAAGATCCGCATCGTCGAGATCGCAGGTCTCGACCGTCAGGCCTGTGGCGGCACCCATCTCTCCTCGACCGGCGGATCGCCGCCAATCCGCATCCTGAAGATCGACAACAAGGGCCGGCACAACCGCCGGGTCCGCATCGGGTTGGGCGGACCCTAGGAGCCTCCGACAAAACGAAATTTCTTGACTTCCTGACACCACATATTGCCATATGGTGTCAGGAACGCCGCATATGTTGTTGAGACCACGTCAGATTTTGGCTCCCGTCATCTTTGCCACGGTATTCGGCTATTTCGGATACCACTTGGTGAACGGTGACCGAGGCCTTCTGGCCATGGCCCATCTGCAGCGTGAAGTCCTGATCGCGGAGCAAAACCTCGCCGAAGCGGAGACGACCAGGAAGATCTGGGAACGTCGCGTCGCCGCCCTGCGCAACCAGAGCCTCGATCCCGACATGCTCGACGAACGGGCGCGCGTGTTGCTCAACTTCGCGCGCAAGGACGACCTGATCGTATTCACGCCGACACGTTGATGACGCGTTGATCAGCGTAAGTTTCGTCCGCTTCGTTGCCGTCCGAAAGAAACTGTCCGGCGATTCTGCCGTTTGCAAACATTCTCTCAAATGCTGCGCCGCACGCACGGTGCCCCTATTTTTTCCTGCTAGATCAATTACATCGCGTCGGGCGATGCTATAAGCCGAATGGGCTCACGAGGGGGGTACTATGGCGAAGCCGGCGACCAAGCCGAAAGTCGATTCACTTCCGGACAAAGGGAAGACCCCTTCCAAGACGACGGGCCCAGGCGACAACAGTGCGACGGCCGACGAGCTCAAGGCCTACTACCGGGACATGCTTCTCATCCGCCGCTTCGAGGAGCGGGCGGGCCAGCTCTACGGCATGGGGCTGATCGGCGGTTTCTGCCACCTCTATATCGGTCAGGAAGCCGTCGTCACCGGCATGCAGTCGGCCGCTCACGAGGGCGACGCCATCATCACCTCCTATCGCGATCATGGCCACATGCTGGCCTGCGGCATGGACCCCAAGGGCGTCATGGCCGAGCTGACCGGCCGCAGCGGCGGCTACTCGAAGGGCAAGGGCGGCTCGATGCACATGTTCAGCCGCGAGAAGAACTTCTACGGCGGCCATGGCATCGTCGGCGCCCAGGTGCCGATCGGCACCGGTCTTGCTTTCGCGCACAAGTACAACGGCAACAAGAACGTCTCGTTGACCTACTTCGGCGACGGCAGCGCCAATCAGGGCCAGGTCTACGAGGCCATGAACATGGCAGCGCTCTGGAAGCTGCCGGTCATCTACATCATCGAGAACAACCGCTACGGCATGGGCACCTCGGTCGAGCGCGCCTCGGCCACCACCGAGCTCTATCGCCACGGCGAGGCCTTCGGCATTCCGGGTGAGGAGGTCGACGGCATGGACGTGCTGGCGGTGCGCGCGGCCGGCGAGCGCGCCATGGAGCGGGCGCGCGGCGGCGAAGGCCCGTACATCCTCGAGATGCAGACCTACCGCTACCGCGGTCATTCGATGAGCGATCCGGCCAAGTACCGGACCAAGGAAGAAGTCGACAAGTATCGCAACGAGCGCGATCCGATCGAACACGTCCGCAAGCGGCTGCTCGACGGCAAGATGGCCGACGAGGCCACGCTCAAGGCCACCGATGCGGAGATCCGTAAGATCGTGAACGACGCCGCCGAATTCGCCCAGCACAGCCCCGAGCCGGATGCGGCCGAGCTGTGGACCGACGTCCTGGTTGGAGCCTGATCCCATGTCCATTCAGGTTCTGATGCCTGCCCTGTCTCCGACCATGACCGAGGGCAAGCTGGCGAAGTGGCACGTCAAGGTGGGCGATGCCGTCACATCCGGTCAGGTGATCTGCGAGATCGAGACCGACAAGGCGACCATGGAAGTCGAGGCGGTCGACGAAGGCACGGTCGCCAAGATCCTGGTCGAGGAGGGGGCCGAAGGCGTCGCGGTCAACACGCCGATCTGCCTGCTTGCGGCCGAGGGCGAGAACGTGGCCGATGCGGCCAATGCCGCGCCGGCCGCAGCGCCTGCCGCTGCTCCCAAGGCCGAAGCGCCGGCTGCAGCCGCGAGCGCGCCTCAGGCTGCCCCGGCCGCGCCGGCGGCTCCCGCCATTGCCTCCTCGCCAGCCGAGCCGGAATGGACGGGCAAGACCGCGCACGTGACGGTCCGCGAGGCGCTGCGCGACGCCATGGCCGAGGAGATGCGCAGCGACAAGTCCGTCTTCCTGATGGGCGAGGAAGTTGCGCAGTACCAGGGCGCCTACAAGGTAAGCCAGGGGCTGCTGGAAGAGTTCGGCGACAAGCGGGTGATCGACACGCCGATCACCGAGCATGGTTTCGCCGGCCTCGGTGTCGGTGCAGCGTTCGGTGGCCTGAAGCCGATCGTCGAGTTCATGACCTTCAACTTCGCCATGCAGGCGATCGACCAGATCATCAACTCGGCGGCCAAGACGCATTACATGTCGGGCGGCCAGATGACCTGCCCGATCGTGTTCCGGGGCCCCAACGGCGCCGCCTCGCGCGTCGCCGCCCAGCATTCGCAGTGCTACGCGAGCTGGTATGGCCATGTGCCCGGCCTCAAGGTGCTGGCGCCCTGGAACGCGACCGACGCCAAGGGCCTGCTGAAGGCCGCGATCCGCGATCCCAATCCGGTGATCTTCCTGGAGAACGAGCTGCTCTACGGGCAATCGTTCGACGTTCCGGACGACCCCGACTTCATCCTGCCGATCGGCAAGGCCAAGATCGAGCGCCCGGGCAAGGACGTCACCATCACCGCCTTCTCCATCATGGTGGGCAAGGCGCTGCAGGCGGCCGATGAGCTCGCCAAGCACGGCATCGATGCCGAGGTGATCAATCTGCGCACCATCCGGCCGCTCGACGCTGAGACCGTCGTGAAGTCGGTGAAGAAGACCAATCACCTCGTGTCGGTCGAGGAGGGCTGGCCCTTTGCCGGCATCGGCTCGGAACTGTCGGCGCTGATGATGGAGCACGCGTTCGACTGGCTCGATGCGCCGGTGAAGCGCGTGGCCGGTCTCGACGTGCCGCTGCCCTACGCGGCCAACCTCGAACGCATGGCGCTGCCGCAGTCGGACACCATCGTCGAGGCCGCCCGCGCGGTCGTCAATCGCTGACGCGGGGAGAGCCGGTATGTCCATCAACATCCTGATGCCCGCCCTGTCGCCGACCATGACGGAGGGCAAGCTCGCCAAATGGCACGTCAAGGTCGGCGATGCCGTCTCGTCCGGACAGGTGATCTGCGAGATCGAGACCGACAAGGCGACCATGGAAGTGGAAGCCGTCGACGAGGGCAAGATCGGCCAGATCGTCGTGCCCGAAGGCGCTGAGGGCGTGAAGGTGAATGCCGTCATCGCCGTCCTGCTGGAAGAGGGCGAGACGGAAGTGGCCAAAGCCGCCGCTCCCGCCGCGGCCCCGCCAGCCGCGCCGGCGGCAGCTCCTGCACCGGCGGCTGCAAAGCCTGCAGCGTTGCCGTCTGCCGCGGCGCCTGCATCTGCGCCGGCTCCGGCCGCCGCCGCGGCTCCCGCTGCGACAGCTTCCGGTGGGGCCCGCATCTTCGCCTCGCCGCTAGCCAAACGAATTGCGGCCGAGAAGGGCATCAACCTCGCGACCCTGAAAGGCTCGGGTCCGAACGGCCGCATCGTCAAGGCCGACGTCGAGAATGCCAAGCCGGGTGCCGCTCCCGCGGCAGCACCGGCGCCGCGGCCGGCCGCCGCGCCGGCTCCCTCGGCCGGGCAGCCCGTCTTCGTGGCGCCGGGCGACACGCGCGTGGCGCACACGTCGGTGCGCAAGGTGATTGCGCGGCGCATGCTCGAGTCCAAGCAGACCGTGCCGCACTTCTACCTCACGGTGGAGCTGGAGATCGATGCGCTGCTGGCGGCACGCCAGGCGATCAACGCCGTGACCGAGAAGAAGGGCGCCAAGGTCTCGGTCAACGACATGGTGATCAAGGCCTGCGCCAAGGCACTGCGCGATCATCCCGAGTGCAATGCCTCCTGGACCGAGGACGAGATGATCCAGTACGGCGCCGTCGACATCTCCGTCGCTGTCGCCACCGACCGCGGGCTGATCACGCCGATCGTGCGTAACGCCGACCTGAAGGGCCTGGCGCAGATCTCGACCGAGATGAAGGATCTCGCGGCCCGCGCCAAGATCGGCAAGCTGAAGCTCGAGGAGTTCCAGGGCGGCGGCTTCACCATCTCCAATCTCGGCATGTTCGGGGTGAAGGACTTCGCGGCCATCATCAACCCGCCGCAGGCGATGATCCTCGCGGTCGGCGCCGGCGAGGAGCGGGCGGTGGTGCGCAAGGGCCAGGTCGTGGTGCGCAACATGATGAACTGCACCCTGGCGGTCGATCACCGCGTCGTCGACGGCGCCATGGGGGCGCAATACCTGCAGACCCTGCGGAGCTACATCGAGCAGCCCGCCGCGATGCTGGCCTAGGAGCGCAACATGGCCGACACCAGCTTCGACATCATCATCGTGGGCGGCGGGCCGGGTGGCTATGTCGCCGCGATCCGTGCCGCCCAGCTCGGCATGAAGACCGCCGTGGTCGAGCGCGAGCATATGGGCGGCATCTGCCTCAACTGGGGTTGCATCCCGACCAAGGCGCTGCTGCGCACGTCGGAGGTTTACGGCCTGATCAAGCACGCCGACTCCTTCGGCCTCTCGGTCAAGGAGGTGTCGTTCGATCCCAAGAAGATCGTCGAGCGCTCGCGCAAGGTCGCGAACCAGCTGAGCAACGGCGTCAAAGGCCTGATGAAGAAGAACAAGATCACGGTCTTCGACGGCACGGCCAAGCTCGCCGGCACGGAAGGGGCTCTGCGCAAGCTCGCCGTGGCGATGAACGACAAGAGCAACCTGACGCTGACGGCGAAGAACGTGATTCTCGCGACCGGCGCACGGGCCCGCCAGCTTCCTGGCCTCGAATCCGACGGCAAGCTGGTCTGGAGCTACAAGGAGGCGATGGTCCCGCCGGAGTTCCCGAAGTCCCTGCTGGTGATCGGCTCCGGTGCGATCGGCATCGAGTTCGCAAGCTTCTACCGTACCATGGGCGCCGAGGTGACGGTCGCCGAGGTGATGGACCGCATCCTGCCGGTCGAAGACGAGGAGGTCTCGGCCTTCGCCAAGCGCGCCTTCGAGAAGCAGGGCATGAAGATCCTGACCAGCGCCACCGTGTCGAGCCTGAAGAAGGGCGCGAACAACGTCACCGCCACGATCACTGCCGGCGGCAAGAGCCAGGAGATCACGGTCGATCGCGTCATCAGCGCCGTGGGTATCGTGGGCAATGTCGAGAATATCGGCCTCGAAGGCACCAAGGTGAAGGTCGAGAAGACCCACATCGTGATCGACCAGTGGGGCTTCACGGGCGAGCCCAACGTCTACGCGATCGGCGACGTGGCGGGGCCGCCCTGGCTGGCGCACAAGGCAATGCACGAGGGCGTGCTGGTGGTCGAGAAGATCGCCGGCGTGAAGGGCGTGCATCCGATGAACACCCTCAATATCCCGGGCTGCACCTACTGCCAGCCGCAGGTGGCGAGCATCGGCCTCACCGAAGCGGCGGCCAAGGCCAAGGGGCTGCAGCTCAAGGTCGGCAAGTTCCCGTTCATTGGCAACGGCAAGGCGATCGCGCTGGGCGAGCCCGAAGGCTTCATCAAGACGATCTTCGATGCCAAGACCGGGGAGCTTCTGGGTGCCCACATGATCGGCGCCGAGGTGACCGAGCTGATCCAGGGCTACAGCGTCGCCAAGACCCTGGAGACGACCGAAGCCGAGTTGATGGCGACGGTGTTCCCACACCCCACGCTGTCGGAGATGATGCACGAGTCGGTACTGGCGGCCTACGGCCGGACGCTCCATATCTAGGCCGCCATGGACGGGACCCTCGACAAGCTTTCCCTGAGCCGGGCGGAGCGCCATCCCGAGAAGGCGCACCGGCCGAGCAACCCGATTCCGCGCAAACCGGAATGGATCAGGGTGCGTGCACCGAATTCACCGGAATATGCCGAAACCAGGAAGCTGATGCGTCAGTACGGTCTTTCGACCGTCTGCGAGGAGGCGGCCTGCCCGAATATCGGCGAGTGCTGGAAGCAGAAGCACGCCACTTTCATGATCATGGGCGAGACCTGCACGCGGGCCTGTGCCTTCTGCAATGTCGCGACCGGCAAGCCGGGGGCGCTCAATCCGCACGAGCCGGCGAACATCGCCGAAGCGGTGGGCAAGCTCGGCTTGGGCCACGTGGTCGTGACGTCGGTCGATCGTGACGATCTCGACGACGGTGGAGCAGGGCATTTCGCGCAGGTGATCGAGGCGCTGCACAAGGCGGCCCCCACCACCACGGTGGAAATCCTGACGCCGGACTTCATGCGCAAGGCCGGCGCCATCGAGACTGTCGTGGCAGCACGTCCCGACGTCTTCAACCACAATCTCGAGACCGTGCCGCGGCTCTATCCGACGATCCGGCCCGGTGCGCGCTACTTCACCTCGTTGCGGCTGCTCGCCCGGGTGAAGGAGGTCGATCCCGCGATGTTCACCAAGTCCGGCCTGATGGTCGGTCTCGGCGAGACGCGCGAGGAGATCCTGCAGGTGATGGATGACCTGCGCGCCGCCGACGTCGACTTCCTGACGGTGGGGCAGTACCTGCAGCCCACGCCCAAGCATGCCGCGCTGGATCGTTTCTGGACGCCGGCGGAGTTCGACGAGCTCGCGGCGATGGCCCGTGCCAAGGGCTTCCTGATGGTCTCGGCCTCGCCCCTGACACGCTCCAGCTACCATGCCGGCGACGACTTCGCCCGGCTGCGGGCGGCGCGGGCGGCTCAACTGGGGCGCTGACCAGCTCTTGTCGACCCGTCACGCCGAACGCCGAGTCGTGAGCTATCCGCCGCTTCAACTTTACGAGCTGGTGGCCGATGTCGCGCGTTATCCGGAGTTCCTGCCCTGGTGCCAGGCCGCGCGTATCCGCCGGCGCGAGAGTCCGACCGTCGAGATCGCCGAGCTGGCGATCGGCTTCGGGCCGTTCCACGAGAAGTTCGTGTCGCGGGTGGTGCGCGTCTCCGACGGTCCGGGCGGGCCACGCATCGACACGACCGGCATCGAAGGCCCATTCCGTCTGCTGAAGAGCCATTGGATCTTCCAGCCTCACGCCGAGGGCACGCTGATCGACTTCGAGCTGGAGTTCGATTTTCGCTCGCTGATCCTGCAGAAGACGGTGCAGCTGCTGTTCGCCGAAGCCGTACGCCGCATGGTCTCGGCCTTCGAGGCCCGCGCCGAAAAGCTCTATGGGCGCTCCAGCGCGGTGCCGGTCAGGTCGTAGCTGGTCGCAGAGGATTCTGTCGGCTGGGAGAGCGCCATTCCAGTGGCGCTAACTTACAAAAAACCTCACCCTGAGGAGCGGCCGTAGGCCGCGTCTCGAAGGGTCGGCAACAGAAACGGTGCTCGTTCCCAGCCTTCGGTTGCCTCAGGCCATGCCCTTCGAGACGGCCCTTCGGGCCTCCTCAGGATGAGGTCGTTGCTGGTCCACACAAAAATTATCGTCACTGGAATTGCGCGCTCCCAGCCATGTTGCGGGCTGAAGTCGATGCGAGGCCGAGGTGAGCGGCGGCGCGAGAAAGCGCCGCCGCTTCGACTAACGACAACTGCGAACAACCTATCGCACGGGCGCCGGGGTAGTGACGGTGGTCACAGTGGTGGGCGTGGGCGAATAGGGATCGTTGTAGACAGTCGTGGTTCGTTGCGCCGGGGGAGGAGGGGCAGGCCTTTCGACGGTCTCACTCCTGAACGAGCAACCGGCTCCCAGAACGCCGACGCCGAGTAGAGTAGCGCCAAGTGCGGCGACAACCGCAATCTTCATGATCGGTCTCCTTATCGTTTGTTGGCAAACGTTCCCGCCCAAAGGGCAGTTCCGCGCAGGCGTCCTCAACGCGGCCGTTGCGGAGGCTCCAGTCGGAGCGCATCGGCAACGCCGGCTGTCACTGGCCGTTGCGTCTTCGAGACGACGCACTGAAATGCCACGGCGCGTGGAACCGCGGGCGACAGGAGAGGGAATTTGGCCTTGTACGACGAAGGCCGGGAACGTCAGGTCTCGACCAACGACGCCACCATGGTCAACGCCGTGAGCACGGACACGCGGCGTATGCCATCGCGGTCGCCAGGAAAGACGTGACGTTCGCCGATCGGTTCCAGGCCTTGGCGGACGGCACCGAAATGCACGAGGCCGACCGGCTTGTCGGGCGAGCCGCCACCAGGGCCGGCGACGCCGGTCACGGAGACGGCGAGATGCGCGTTGGAGCGCGCCAGCGCACCGGTCGCCATGGCGCGGGCCACCGGGTCGCTGACGGCGCCGTGCCCCAGGATCGCATCCCACGGCACGCCCAGCATCTCGCGCTTGGCCTCGTTCGAATAGGTGACGAAAGCGCGATCGACGACATCGGAGGATCCGGCGATAGCGGTCAGGGTCGCTGCGATCAGGCCGCCGGTGCAGGACTCCGCCGTCACGACCTTCAGGCCGCGCTTGCGGCAGGAGAACAGGACGCGTTCGGCCGCTTCCCTCAACTCGTGATCGAACATGTGTGCCTCTAGTCCTTCGGGAGTTCGACGGTCGCGACGGCCTGGGCGGCGATGCCTTCACGGCGGCCGGTGAAGCCCAGGCCCTCGGTGGTTGTCGCCTTCACGCTCACGCGATCTTCGGCGATTCCGGTGATACGTGCGATGCTCTGGACCATTGCCTCGCGGTGCGGTCCAACCTTCGGCGCCTCGCAGACGATGGTGAGGTCGAGATGGACGATGCGGCCGCGGCGCGCCGTGACCAGGTCGACGGCATGGCGCAGGAAGCGATCGGAGGAGGCGCCGCGCCATTGCGGATCGGAAGGCGGGAAGTGCTTGCCGATGTCGCCCGCGCCGATCGTTCCCAGAACGGCATCCGTCAGCGCATGCAGCGCCACGTCGGCATCGGAATGGCCGGCAAGCTTGCGGCTATGGGGGATGGCGATACCGCCCAGCATGACGGCCGTGCCGTCGGCAAAGCCGTGAACATCGAAGCCGAAGGCGGTACGGGTTTCCGTGGTGGGGGCGTGCAGGTCGTCCATCGTCGTGATCTTGCGGTTGTCCTCGCTGCCCTGGACCATCACGACCTTGAGCCCGGCACGTTCCGCAACGGCGGCGTCGTCGGTGAGCGCGGTGGCGTCGGTGGCCCCGAGAGAGGCGGCCGTGCGATGCGCGGCCAGTATGGCGTCGAAGCGGAAGACCTGCGGCGTCTGTGCACGCCACAAGTCGCGACGTGGCACCGTCTCCGTGACGGCACCCTCCGGATCAACTCTTTTCAAGGTGTCGGCCAACGGGATGCCGAGGACGGCGCCGTCGATGCCTGGCGTGGCGGCCATCCTGAGGCAGGCCTCGATCTCGGCGGGGCGCACGAACGGGCGCGCGGCGTCGTGGATCGCCACCAGGTCGGGGGGATCGGCCGCCAGCGCTTCCAGGCCGTGAAGGACGGACTGTTGCCGGCTGATCCCCCCAGGAACCGGTGACGCCAGGCCAAGTCCGTCGGCGGCCTGGGCATAATGTGAGCCGTCTCCCGGTGCGATGACGACCCGTTGCGCCGTTATGCCGGGGATTCCCTGGAAGGCGAGGAGGGTGTGGCGGAGCAGGGGATGCCCGTTCAGAAGGGCATATTGCTTGGGCAGGGGGCCGCCAAAACGGCTTCCCCGGCCGGCTGCGACGATTAGGGCGGTACAACGTGGCAAGGCAGTACAATTGGGCACGGGCCCTAGATAACACCGGGTTAGCCTGACTGCACTGTGCTGCCATCGCAGCCCTTGCGCTGCCCTGCCGGACCCGCTATTGCTCGCCCAATTATTGTGCACTGCACAAGATGCCTATAAACTGATCATTCCGATGGATCGCACACCTCGTCTCCAGCCCGTCGATATCGGCCCCGTCCGCATCGAAGACCCCGTCATCCTGGCCCCCATGTCGGGCGTCACCGACATGCCATTTCGCCAGATGGTGAAGCGCGGCGGTGCCGGCTTGGTCGTCTCCGAGATGATCGCCTCGGCAGCCATGGTGCGGGAGAACCGCAAGACCCTCCTCATGGCCAAGAACTCCCCAGAGGAGTTCCCGATGTCGGTGCAGCTTGCCGGCTGCGAGCCCGAGGTCATGGCCGAGGCGGCCAAGCTGAACGAGGATCGTGGAGCGGCGATCATCGACATCAACTTCGGCTGTCCGGTGAAGAAGGTCGTGAACGGCCATGCCGGTTCCTCGCTGATGCGGGACGAGGTGCATGCCGCCAAGATCCTCGAAGCGACCGTGAAAGCCGTGAAGCTGCCGGTGACGCTCAAGATGCGGACCGGCTGGGACTCGACCAACCGCAATGCGCCGAACCTGGCCCGAATCGCCGAGGCCTGCGGCATCAAGCTGCTCACCGTGCACGGCCGCACGCGCTGCCAGTTCTACGACGGTCACGCCGACTGGGCCTTCATCCGCGACGTGAAGGCGGCCACCAAGCTGCCGGTGATCGCCAATGGCGACATCAACACGCTCGACGATGTCGACCAGGCGCTCGACCAGTCCGGTGCCGACGGCATCATGATCGGCCGCGGCGCCTACGGGCGGCCCTGGTTCCTCAATCAGGCGATCCATTACCTGCGCACCGGCGAGCGGCTGCCCGATCCGACGCTGGCCGAACAGTACGCGACGGTCCGGACGCATTTCGAATCGATGCTGGAGCACTATGGCGCCGAGACCGGCGTGCGCATGGCCCGCAAGCATCTCGGCTGGTATTCCAAGGGACTGCCGGCATCGGCCGACTTTCGGGCGGCGGTCAATCGTGAAGCGGATCCCGGCAAGGTCCGCAGCATGCTCGCCGGCTTCTTCCAGCCGGCGCTCGAGCGGCTGGCCGCCTAGATGGCGCTGCAGTCCCTGCGGCGGACGAGCGGCGTGAGCGAGCAATTTTCCTCGACCATCCTCGACTCGTTGTCGGAAGCCGTCCTGGTGGTCGATGCCGACAGCCATATCCGGTACGCCAACCTCTCGGCCGAGCAGTTCTTCGGCGTTGGCCGGGCCCGCCTGGTCGGCCATCCGCTGAGCGAGTTCGTGCCGGAGGATACGCCGCTTTTCTCTCTGCTCGAGCAGGTGACGGCGACCGGAGGGGCGGTCGCCGAGAATGGCGTGACGCTTGCGTCGCCTCGCATCGGCAACCGTTTCTGTGCGCTGCGTTTGTCGCCCGTGGTCGACAGCGACGGGCTGGTCGTGGTGTCGCTCACCGAGCAGACCATCGCACGCAACATCGACCGGCAGATGTCGCATCGCAGTGCCGCGCGGTCGGTCAGCGCCTTGGCGGCCATGCTGGCGCACGAGGTGAAGAACCCGCTTTCCGGCATTCGCGGCGCCGCGCAGCTTCTCGAGCAGTCGGTCCCCGATTCCGAACGGGAGCTGACCAACCTGATCTGCGAGGAAACCGACCGTATCGTGGCGCTGGTCGACCGTATGGAGGCCTTCGCCGACGGCCGGCCGATCGAACGCGGCCCGATCAACATCCATCAGGTCCTGAACCACGTCCGGCGCCTGTCGCAGAACGGCTTCGGCAAGAACGTGCGCTTCGTCGAGACCTATGATCCGTCCCTGCCGGAGGTCCATGGCGACCGCGACCAGCTCATCCAGGTCTTCTTGAACCTGGTGAAGAATGCCTGCGAGGTGCCGGGCGACAGCGATCGCGAGATCGAGCTTTCGACCGCCTTCAAGCATGGGCTGCGGCTGGCGGTGCCTGGCCAGCAGGCGAAGGTCAATCTGCCGCTGGTCGTTTCGGTGCGCGACAACGGCCGTGGCGTCTCGGACGAGATCCGCGGGCACCTGTTTGACGCTTTCGTGACGAACAAGCCGACCGGAACCGGCCTGGGTCTTGCATTGGTGGCCAAGATCATCAACGACCATGGCGGGGCGATCGAATTCGACAGTGAGCCCGGCCGCACAACCTTCAGAGTCATGTTGCCCCTGCAGATTTCGTCCTCCGCCCCGCCCAGTTTCACCGCCGGGAGTGCCGCATCATGAGCGTCGGCACAACGATCCTGGTCGCCGACGACGACCGGGCCATCAGAACCGTCCTGCATCAGGCCCTTGGCCGGCAGGGCCATACCGTCAGAAGCACCGGTGCCGCCGCCACACTGTGGCAATGGGTGCAGGAAGGCGAGGGGCAGCTCGTCATCACCGACGTGGTGATGCCGGACGAGAATGGCCTCGATCTCGTGCCGCGCATCCGCAAGCTGCGGCCCGACCTGCGCATCATCGTCATGAGCGCCCAATCGACCTTGCTCACGGCGGTACGCGCCACCGAGCGTGGCGCCTTCGAATACCTGCCCAAGCCTTTCGATCTCAACGAGCTGATCTCGGTGGTCAACCGGGCACTGTCGGCGCCGGCTGCCTCGATGCCGCGCGCCGCCGCGCCGCCGGAAGAGGGCGAACGCCTGCCGCTGATCGGCCGGTCACCCGCCATGCAGGAAATCTACCGAGCGCTGGCGCGGTTGATGTCGACCGACCTCACCGTGATGGTTACGGGCGAGTCGGGCGCCGGCAAGGAGCTGGTCGCCCGGGCACTGCACGACTACGGCAAGCGCCGGAAGGGCCCCTTCGTCGCGCTGAACATGGCGGCGATTCCGCGCGAGCTGATCGAGAGCGAACTGTTCGGCCATGAACGCGGCGCCTTCACGGGGGCTGTGCAACGTTCGGCGGGCAAGTTCGAGCAGGCGTCCGGCGGCACGCTCTTCCTCGACGAGATCGGCGACATGCCGCCGGAAGCGCAGACGCGCCTTCTGCGTGTCCTGCAGGAGGGCGAGTACATGACGGTCGGCGGCCGCACGCCGATCAAAGCCAATGTCCGCATCGTGGCGGCGACCCATCGCGACCTGCGTCGGCTCATTCAACAGGGCTTGTTCCGCGAAGACTTGTTCTATCGCCTGAACGTCGTGCCGATCCGCCTGCCGCCGCTGCGCGAGCGGCTGGACGACATCCCGGAACTCGCCAACCACTATCTGCAGGCGGCGACTGCGGACGGCCTGCCGACCAAGGTGTTGTCGCCGGACGCGATGGCGCGGCTGAAGCAACATCGCTGGCCGGGCAATGTGCGCGAGCTGGTCAATCTCGTCCGCCGCCTGTCGGCGCTCTACTCGGAGGAAGTGATCGGCGTCGAGACGATCGAAGCCGAACTCGCAGACGCGATGTCGGCGCTGGAGCCGGCGCCGGTGCCGGCCGATCTCACAGCCGAGATCTCGCTGGCCGATGCCGTCGATCGTCACCTGCAGGGCCTGTTCGCCGCCCATGGCGACCGCCTGCCGCCGGACGGCATGTACGATCGTGTCATTTCCGAGGTCGAGCGTCCCTTGCTCTCGCTCGCTTTGGGGGCTACTCGGGGGAACCAGTTGCGTGCGGCCCGACTCCTGGGGCTCAATCGCAACACGTTGCGCAAGAAGATAAAGGACCTCGACGTCCCCGTGGTTCGTACACCGCAGGTTCGCCGAGGCGGGTGATTTGGTGGCAACAGCGCCGAGCGGCCCACGTTCGCGCTTGAGCGATATGATGAACGCGGTGCTTCGCGGGCTTTCCGGTCGCGCGGCCGCGGCGTCGTTGGCCGCGCTGGCGATGGCGGCCGGCGTCACGACCTACGCCTGGCTTGCCGGGCTGGCGCCAAAAGCCTTTTCGACGCGCGGCTGGATGACCGGCCTTCTGGTGGCCGATCTCCTCATTGCCGTCCTGCTGGTTTCCGTGCTGGCGGTGCGCCTGACCCAGCTCTGGCTCGACCGAAGACGAGGCGCGGCGGGTTCGCGCCTGCACATGCGGCTCGTGCTGGTGTGCAGCGTCTTCACCATCACGCCGACGCTGATCATGACCGTCATCCTGTCGATGCTGGTCATCAGCCTCACCGATTTCGTGGTGAAGCCGGCACAGGCTTCCTACGAGGCGGCGCGGACGATCGGTGAGCCCGTGCGCCGTGCCCGCGAGCAGGAAATCCAGAACGATATTGCCGCTATCTCCGGGCCGTTGCAGGCCATGGGCATCGAGGCGCTGCGTGACGGCGCGGCAACCAAGGTCATGCTGCAGGGGCTGATCGACGGCCGGCCGATCATCGAGGCGACAGTGGTCGACGCCGACAAGGGCGTGGTCGCCAATGCCGTGGCGCCGGATGCCAAAGGCATGGCCAATCCGGTGCCGCCGGCCAAATTCCTCTGGCAGGCTGTCAATCAGCAGATTCCGGTGCAGTTCGAATCGCCGAACGGCGCTTACTTCGTCATGCAGCTTTTTGTCGGCGAGCCGCTGTTCCTCGCCACGGGGCATGCCGTCGACCTGCGGGTCGTCGACTACATCAAGAATATCGAGATCGCCGGCAGCTTCTATTCGCAGATCGAAGAGGCACTGCGGCGCGGCCAGCTCATCATCTTCCTGGTCTGCGGCACCATCGCCTTCCTGATGCTACTGGCCGCCGTCTGGCTCGCCATCCTGTTCGCGAGCCGGCTCACCGAGCCGATCGGCGGGCTGATGGCCGCGGCCGAGCGCGTGCGCGGCGGCGACCTCAGTGTCCGTGTCGAGGAGGGGCCGCCCAACGACGAATTCGGGCAGTTGGCGCGCTCCTTCAACCGCATGGCCAGCCAGATCGAGACCCAGCGTGGCGAGCTGGTGCATGCCAACACCGAGCTGGATACACGCCGGCGCTTGACCGATGCCGTGCTGGCCGGCGTTTCGGCCGGCGTGCTGAGCGTCGACGGCGAGGGGGGCATCGTGCGCAGCAACCGCTCGGCGCTCGATCTGCTGGGACTTCCCGAGGACGGCGTGCTGGGCCGGCCGCTCACGGCCGTCATGCCGGAACTGACGCCGCTGGTCGCCCTGGCGGCCGAACGGCCGGAACGTATGACGCAGGGCCAGGTCGAGATCCTGCAGCGCGGCGCCCGCCAGATCCTGCTGGTGCGCATCAGCGCCGCCACAGGGGCGGGCTTCGTGGTGACCTTCGACGACGTGACGGACCTCATGTCGGCGCAGCGCATGGCGGCCTGGGGCGATGTCGCGCGCCGGATCGCCCACGAGATCAAGAATCCGCTCACCCCCATCCAGCTCTCGGCCGAACGCCTGAAGCGGCGCTACCTGAAGCAGATCAAGGACGATCCCGAAACCTTCTCGATCTGCACCGACACGATCATCCGGCAGGTCGGCGATATCGGGCGCATGGTGGACGAGTTCTCGTCGTTCGCGCGCATGCCCCGGCCGACCGTCCAGCCGGAGGATGCGAAGGAGCTCTGCCAGCAGGCATTGTTCCTGCAACGCAACGGTAACCCGACCGTCCGCTATATCTCACGTCTGCCGGAGGGACCGGTGCCGCTGATCTGCGACCGGCGGCAGGTCGCGCAGGTGCTGACCAACATCCTGAAGAATTCGGCGGAGGCCATCGAGGGCAGGGAAGCTGCACCGGGGCGGCAACTGCCGCCCGGCGAGATCTCGCTGTCGCTCAAGGACGACGGCGCGACCGTCGCCATCGTCGTCGAGGACAACGGCAAGGGCCTGCCGAAGGAGGGACGCGAGCGTCTCACCGAGCCCTATATGACGACGCGCAGCAAGGGCACCGGCCTCGG
>BFBZ01000312.1_pt1 | contig 53763 bp, 50 predicted proteins | sample 1888401 | NCBI WGS metagenome assembly BFBZ01 (sample SAMD00112614, study PRJDB3348) | symbiont metagenome | host: Chara braunii
ACTTGAAAGCGTGGTCAGCGAATTGCGCGACTATGGAACGGTGAAATGGAAGAATCGGATTCTTGAAGCTGGTTTCGTCGCGCTCACATTCAAGGCTGTCTCTTATACACATCTAGATGTGTATAAGAGACAGGGGCATCACCGTGAGCCGGCCGCAGGTCTGGCTCGACGCCCCGATCAAGACGATCGGCAAGCAGACGATCACCATCGCGATCCACCCGGAGGTCGAGACCTCGGTGACCGTGACGGTCGCCCGCAGCGCCGACGAGGCCGAGCGCATCAAGCGCGGCGAGGACATCTCGACCCGCCAGGAAGACCGCGACGCCGCCGCCGAAGCGATCGCGGCCGCGGGCGAGTTCTTCGATCCGGAGGCCCAGGACGAGGGCGCTGCCGGCGAGCCTGCGCAGCAGTAAGCGCGCCAGCCCATTTGCGGAAAAGCCCGGCTCACCGAGCCGGGCTTTTTCATTGTCGTCTCACCGCGAGGGCGAGGACGGAACCGAGGGATCCGACGGCACCGACTGGGTCGTGGCCGGCGCCGGCGTCACCGGCGGGACCGGATCGGCGCGCAGCGCCGGCGCGGCCTCGCTCGATCTTGCCGGCTCGACCCGCGGCGGCTCGGAGCCGGCAGCGCTGTCCTCGCGCGACGCCGACGGGCGGGTCGCACCGGTCGGCTCGCCGCGCGTCTCTTCCGCAGCCGAGCCCTCCTGGGCCGGCTTCTTGCGCTTGCCGAGCCGGCCCTTCTTCGCGGGCGCGCTGCCCTCGCCGTCGGCCGGCGCAGCGGCTGGATCTGCTGCCGCGTCGGGCCTCGCCTCGGCCGGCGCGGAGCGCTTGGAGTGATGACCCGAACGGCGGCGCGGCTCGCCTGGGCTCGCAGCAGCATCCGCGGCGGCCGGTTTCGCCTCGGGCGGCTCGGTGGCGGCTGACCGGGCGCGGCGCTCGGACCGCGTCTCCTTGCCGGAGTGGCCCGTTGATCGCGCATCCGCAGCGCCGTTCGCAATCAGGTAGTTGGCGAGCACGCCGGCCATCTCGGGGCTCGTCGTGTAATGCTGGCGCAGAAACCCGGGCAGCGAGCTGGCCGAGGTGTTCTTGGCCAGGCCGCGCGGCGACTTGTGGCAGACCACGCAGGTCCCGTTGTAGATCTGCGCAGGACTCTTGCCCGCATCGAGATTTTCCTGCGCAACGGCGGCCCCCGCGAAGCCCATGCAGAACACCGCCACCACCGTCGCCAAATTGAGCGCTCGGCCCACCATTCTCATTCTCCAGCTATGGTTTCGCCCACACGGCGCCGCCCCGCGCGACATCCGCTGCCGTGTTTCCTCTCGCTATCAGCCGAACGTGACAGCGGACATTGCGGTCGCTCCACGCCTTCGACGGCGATCCCTTCAGACCTCGTCCGGCGGTCAGATGCCGGACACCGGCCAAAAGACCGGCGGCCGCGGCCTTTTTAACGGATTGCGGAGCGAATGAAAGCGCACAGATGTTCCTGCGCCGAGATGTCCATCGATCAATGACGGCTCGGAATATCGGCGTTGTGTTCATGGCAGTGGCGTCGGCTTGTGCCCGCCGGGTAACATAACAACGTGATGATAGGGAACCAATCGGTTCTCAACGCGTCGAGTGCGACGGCCGGGAAAGTCAGCAACTCACGGGAATAGCTCGTTGGGTGGTGTGGATGGACCGTTTGCTGCGAAGTCTGTTGAGTAGCTTCATTCGCCGTGGGTCGATCAGCTTTACGACCGCCAGCGGCACGTCGTTCAGCTGCGGGGATGGAACCGGCGTCCCCGTGGCGGCACGATTTCTGACTCGTGAAGCCGAGCGCCGGATTCTGGCCAATCCCGAGCTCGCGCTCGGCGAGGTCTATACGGACGGCTCGTTCGTGGTCGAACGAGGATCGATCGCGGATCTGCTGTCGATCGTGATGAGCCAGCCGGCCGTGGTGCCCGACTGGGCCAGGCCGCAATGGTGGCTGCGCTATCTGATCCGGCACCTGCGCCAGCTCAATATCCGGGCGCGCGCGCGCCGCAACGTCGCCCATCATTACGATCTCGATGGGCGGCTGTATTCGCTGTTCCTCGATGCCGACCGGCAATATTCCTGCGCCTATTTCGAGACGCCGGACGCGACGCTGGACGACGCCCAGCTCGCCAAGAAACGTCATCTCGCAGCCAAGCTGCTGATCGGCCGCCGCCACCGCATCCTCGACATCGGCTGCGGCTGGGGCGGGCTTGGACTTTACCTGGCCGAGATGTGTGATGCCGACGTCACCGGCGTGACCTTGTCGGCCGAGCAGTTGCAGGTTGCCGAGGCCCGCGCGGCCGAACGGCACCTCTCCGCCTCCGCCCGCTTCCTGCTGCAGGATTATCGCGACGTGCCCGGCACCTTCGACCGCATCGTCTCGGTCGGCATGTTCGAGCATGTCGGGGTCGCCTTCTACGACTCCTTCTTTCGCCGCAGCGCCGAGCTGCTCGCGGACGACGGCGTCATGCTGCTGCATTCGATCGCACGCTCCGTTGGCCCTGATGCGACCAATCCCTGGATCGCCAAATACATCTTCCCCGGCGGCTACGTCCCAGCCCTCTCGGAGGTTCTGCCGGCGATCGAGCGCGCCGGGCTCCTCGTCTGCGACATCGAGATCCTGCGCCTGCACTACGCGGAGACCCTGAAGGCGTGGCGCGAACGCTTCATGGCCCGGCGCGACGAGGCCGTGCAGCTCTATGACGAGCGCTTCGCGCGGATGTGGGAGTTCTACCTGGCGGCCGCGGAAATGGGGTTCCGCAAGCAGAACCTGATGAATGTCCAGATCCAGCTGACGAAGCGCCAGGGCGTCGTGCCGATGACGCGCGACTACGTCCACCGTGAGGAGACGCGGCTGCGGGCGCGCGAGCGCGGCAGCCGCCCGGCGCTGCAGATGGCGGGTGAGTAGCGCGCGCGGCCCGCGACGACAGCGGAGGGCGGCGCCAGTGCAATGGTCCTGCAGAGACGGACGGCCGCATTCCCTCGGCTGCGCCGCGCCGGTCTCGACTTCAATTCTGAGATGCTCGATGGACGCCTTGCATCCCAAACGCGAGATCATGCCCATCCGACTCAAATTCTCAAACAAATCGTGCGGTCTGTGAACTGGCTCACAGACCCCGGGGAAGCCCGGCCGTAGTGTCCTGGCATGTCCCCGAGCCCCGCCAGAGCCATGTTGGAACCCCAGACCGACTTCAGCACCGACTACGCGCTGATCGCCGCGGGCGTGGGAGCATCCCTGATCGCCCTCCTGTATCTGCTGCTGGTCTGACGCCGGGCGCGGATCCACGCGCGGCCCTGGCACGCCCTGCCGTACCGGCTCTCGTTCCCGCCTCGCCGACGTGTCGAACGATCGCGCCGGTTGATTGCACCGGCGTGTCGCTCGCGCTCGCGCGGCGTTGAGTCCTGTCGGTTCCGTCAAGCGCGGCATCTGGCGAGTCCGGATTCATCCACCAGATTTACCAGACGGTGAATTGCGCTCAGCTTTCGCTTCCGCTTCGCGCGCGACTGGCGCTTTATCCCATCCCCTTCAAAGCTGCTAAACACGCGGTCATGGCACTTACCGATTCGAACGTTCACAAGCTGGCGTCGGCTGACGCAGCAACGCCGGCCTATCGCAGCGCTCCTCACAACATCGAGGCGGAACAGGGTCTGCTCGGCGCGATCCTCGTCAACAACGACGCGTTCTATCGCGTGTCGGACTTCCTCGAGCCGAAGCATTTCTTCGAGCCGCTGCACCAGACCGTGTTCGAGACCGCGTCCAGCCTGATCCGGATGGGCAAGGTCGCGACGCCCGTGACCTTGAAGACGTTCCTGCCGGCCGACGTCGACATCGGCGGCATGACCGTCGGGCAGTATCTGGCACGGCTCGCGGCCGAAGCGACCACGATCATCAACGCCCAGGACTATGGCCGCACCATCTACGACCTGTCGTTGCGCCGCGACCTGATCGGCATCGGCGAGGACATGGTCAACGTCGCCTATGACGCGCCGGTGGACTTCGCGCCGCGCAACCAGATCGAGGACGCCGAGCGCCGGCTGTACGAGCTCGCGGAGTCCGGACGCTACGACGGCGGGTTCCAGAAATTCTCCCAGGCGCTGACGACCGCGCTCGACATGGCCGCCAAGGCCTTTCAGCGCGACGGCAAGCTGTCCGGCATCTCCACGGGCCTGCGCGATCTCGACGCCAAGATGGGCGGCCTGCAGCACTCGGACCTGATCATCCTCGCCGGCCGTCCCGGCATGGGCAAGACCTCGCTCGCGACCAACATCGCTTACAACGTCGCCCAGGCCTATGTTCCCGAATTGCAGCCGGACGGCACCTATCGCGCCGCCCAGGGCGGCGTGGTCGGGTTCTTCTCCTGCGAAATGAGCGGCGAGCAGCTCGCCACCCGTATCATCGCCGAGCGCTCCGGCATTCCCTCCAGCCACATCCGCCGTGGCGGCATCACCGAGGCCGATTTCGAGAAGCTGCGCGAATGCTCGATCGAGCTGCAGTCGCTGCCGTTCTATGTCGACGAGACCGGCGGCATCTCGATCGCGCAGGTGATGGCGCGCGCCCGCCGCCTGAAGCGGCAGAAGGGCCTCGACCTGCTGGTGATCGACTACATCCAGTTGCTGTCGGGCTCGGGCAAGCGCGGCAACGACAACCGCGTCCAGGAAATCACCGAGATCACCACCAGCCTGAAGGCGCTGGCGAAGGAGCTCAGCGTTCCCATCATCGCGCTGTCGCAGCTGTCGCGCCAGGTCGAGAATCGCGAGGACAAGCGGCCGCAACTGTCGGACCTGCGTGAATCCGGCTCGATCGAGCAGGACGCCGACGTGGTGCTGTTCGTGTATCGCGGTGAGTACTATTTGGCCGCCAAGGAGCCGCGTCCCGGCACCGAGGAGCACCAGAAGTGGCAGATGGAAATGGATCTGGCGCTCGGCAAGGCCGAGGTGATCATCGGCAAGCAGCGCCACGGCCCGACCGGCACGGTCGAGCTGCACTTCGACGCCTCGGTCACCCGCTTCGGCGACCTCGCCCATGACGGCCTGCCGCCGCAGCACCACGACTATTGACCTGACGCGGTTGAACCGTGACGCCGCGGCGCGTAAAAGCGCCACATGAGTGTTCCCGAACAGAAACCCGCCGAGCAACCTGTCTCGGCGGTCGACGACGCTGTCCCGGCCAGCGCCACCGGCGTGCTGACCATCGATCTCGATGCGCTCGCCGCCAATTGGCGCAAACTGGAAAAGACCGCAGTGCCGGCCGAATGCGCCGGGGTGATCAAGGCCGACGCCTATGGCTGCGGCATTCCCCAGGTGGCGCGCACGCTCGCCGCGGCCGGCTGCAAGACCTTCTTCGTCGCGACGCTCGCGGAGGCAAAAGTCGCCCGCGCCGCCCTGCCGGACAGCGCCGCGCTCTACGTGCTCGACGGCTTCTTCCAGAACACCGGCGAAGACTACGCGGCGATCAACTGCCGTCCTGTCATCGGCGACCTCAACGAGCTCGCCGAATGGGACATGTTCTGCCGCCGCACCGGCTGGAAGGGCGGCGCGGCCATCCATGTCGACACCGGCATGAACCGGCTCGGCCTCAGCCCGATCGATGCGCAGGGCATGATCCCGCGCATCCAGGGCGGCGACCATGGCATCACGCTGGTGATGAGCCATCTGGCCTCCGCCGAGCAGATCAACAGCCCGTCGAACGCGCGCCAGCTCGCGACGTTCCGCGAGGTCGCCAGCGTGTTCACCGGCGTGCCCGCCGCGCTTGCCGCCTCCTCCGGCATCTTCCTCGGTGCCGCCTTCCAGTTCGACATGGTGCGTCCCGGCGCGGCGCTCTACGGCGTCAATCCGACGCCGGAGGCCGACAATCCGATGCAGCCGGTCGCCGAGATCAAGGCGCGCATCGTGCAGTTGCGCGACCTCGCGCGCGGCGACACGGTCGGCTATGGCGGCACCTGGAGCGCGCGCCGGCCGACGAAAATCGCGATCCTCTCCGCCGGCTATGCCGACGGCTACTTCCGCGCCGCCTCTTCCAACGACGGCACCCGCGGCGCCGACGTCATCATCGCCGGCCAGCGCTGCCCGATCGCAGGGCGCATCTCGATGGACCTGATCGCCGTCGACGTCACCGACCTGCCGCCGAAGGCCGCCCGCCGCGGCCACTTCGCAACCCTGCTCGGCGAAGGCATCACCGTCGACGAGCTCGCGCATCATTTCGGCACCATCGGCTACGAAGTCCTGACCAATCTCGGCCGGCGCTATCATCGCATCTACAAGGGCGGTGCGGCGGCCGCGGAAAGCTGATCGCGCGCAGCAACGCTCTCTGTCTGACGTGCATACAGCTGCTTCCACATCGTCATTGCGAGCGCAGCAATCCAGAGTCCCGCACACCACCCTGCATTGCTTCCGCCTTCGCTCTTCGAGCTACGGCGGACAAGTCGCTGCGCTCGCAATGATGGTGAACTGACATGAGCCATCGGTCTCGCGGCATACAACGCCCGAGGCTTGCATCTCTTTTTCACCCTCTTCGAAAGACGAGGGCGCAGGGAATGCCGGGTGAAGGCCTCACCCATGGCCCGCCTGCAGAAAAAAAGCAGGCGGCAGTCACCACAGGTTCAGCCGGTCAACCGGCATTCCCCGCGCGATGGCTTTACGCCTTATGCGTACTCTCCCCGGGGATCGGCTGTCTTGCCCCCGTGACCGGCGGATCATCACCGCCAGCGTAGCATCAGCGTCGAGATGCCAGGACCATACGTCTTCGACGTGCGCCTCGTGCCGTTCGTCCGCACGGCCTCAAGCCATGCTGCGACCCCAAGCGCCCACCACATCCCACCCCGCGTGTCATGACGATCGCGATACGCCCCTCGTGCCGAGGCGGGACGGAGGGAGTGAAGCATGTTTTTCTGATAAACGGAAGTACAATATTTTTCGCGGAAGGACTGGACAGGGTGAGTCGCGTTGAGATCGTTGATGAATTCCGCGTTTCGGCGCGCCCGTTAGGGCCAAGCTACGCTGGCTAGGGTGCCTGGTCATGACGGATGTCGTTGGCGCGCTTCATCTCTCGCGCCAGATCGTCGACAACCTGCGCCAGGGAGCGGCCATCACTCGCAGTGAGCGACTTCCGCAGCTGCCGCGAACTCCAGAGAATTGCGGCAACGAATATGATGAAGGGAAGCCAGGAGACAATCAGGCTTACATACCATGGAACATCATTAGTCATACCCAGCTTCTTCCCTGCAAATATCTACGAGACCGCCCGGCTCGTTCAGATGAGTCGCGCGACCGGCTACAATCTTCTGTCATTCGCCCGCTTCATCTCATCCGCCAGATCACCGACGATCTGCGCCAGCGAGCGACCATCGCCGGCCGTCAGAGACGTCTGAATCCGACGGGTGCTCCATGCAACGGCCAAGACGAACATGATCAGTGGCAACCAGGCTATGATCAGACTTACGTACCAAGGCACATCGTCATTCACACCCAACCTCCACGCATGGTCTCCGCTCGGCGGACCAGGGGCGAGGCTATGATCTTAATCATTAAAAAGTCGGCTGGATGACAACGAGAATCTGCACAATGAGCACATGTAGCTAGGGGCCATACTTTGGTGAGAGGAAGCGCCTCCGCCTCAGGCGCCCGAGCGCGCGCCACATCGTCATTACGAGCGCAGCGGCGAAGCGACGCAATCCAGAATCCCACATGCCACCCTGGATTGCTTCGCTGCGCTCGCAATGACGGGCTGATGGATATCGGCACACGGCTGCGACAGCGCCCGCTGCTGTAGCCCGGATGAGCGCAGCGATATCCGGGGGTCTCACGTGCCGTATCGGAAAACCCGGATGTCGCCGCGCTCATCCGGGCTGCGGGGCTGGTCGCGCAAGAGCGCCATCATTCGATCAAGATGGGCGCTGCGGGTCGGTCGCGGCCGGCGCTCACGCCTTGAAGTAGTCCGGCTGGCCAATGTCGGCGATCAAACCGATCCCGTCCGGTCTCCAGCCCAGGCGCTGCTGTGTCAGGACGCTGGAGGCCGGCATGTCCAGCCCTGCGAACATCGCCAGTGGACCGTAGTAGTCGCCCGCCTCCTCCTTGCTGATCGACACGACCGGCACGTTCAGCGCGCGGCCGATCACCTCGATGACCTCGCGCATGGGGACGCCCTCCTCGCCGACGGCGTGGTAGATCGCGTCTGCAATGCCCTTCTCCAGGGCGAGCCGGTAGAGGCGGGCGACATCCGATCGATGCGCCGCGGCCCAGCGCTCGGTGCCTTCGCCGACATAGGCGGCGCGGCCCTTCTGTCGCGCGAGCTCCACCAGATAGGAGATCAGCCCGGCCCTTCCGGGGGCGCCGTGAACCTGCGGCAGGCGGATCACCATTGCGCGCACGCCGCGCGACGCATAGGCGAGACCCGTCTGCTCGGACACGCGCGGGACATGCGCTGACGACTCGCGCCGCATGTCTTCGGTGACCACCACATTGGCCGCAACGAGCCCCGTTCCGGAGGTGACGATGAACGGCTTGTTCGTGCCCACCAGCACCTCGCCCATGGCGTCGATGGCGGCCTTGTCGATGGCGCCGTTCTCCGCGAATTTCGCGAAGTCGTGGATGAAGGCGAGATGGATCACGCCGTCGGCATCCCTCGCGCCGCGCTTCAGGCTGTCGAGGTCCTGCAGCGAGCCGCGATGAACCTGCGCGCCCAGTTGCTCGAGCGTGCGGACGTTCTCGGCGGAGCGCGCGAGGCCGATGACCTGATGCCCGGCGGCGATCAGCTCCCTGGTGGTTTCAGAGCCGATGAATCCGGCGGCGCCGGTGACGAATACGCGCATGAGACACACTCCCTGTTCAGACCGCCGGGATATTGCTAGGCTGCTCATGCGGGTAAAGTTGTGACTTTATACGGGTATAATCGCTAACAGGATGACGGACGCCAACCCTCTCGGGACCTATCTCAGGGATCGCCGCGCCAAGCTCGATCCGACCACCTTCGGCCTGCCGCTGCAGCGGCGGCGAACGCCGGGGCTTCGGCGCGAAGAGGTGGCGCAACGCGCCAATGTGAGCGCCACCTGGTACACCTGGCTCGAGCAAGGGCGCGGCGGCGCGCCCTCCGCCGACGTGCTGGACCGCATTGCTCGCGCCATGATGCTGACCGACGCCGAGCGCGAGCATCTGTTCCTGCTCGGTCTCGGCCGGCCACCCGAAGCCCGCTATCACGCGATCGACGGCATCTCACCCCGTCTCCAACGCGTGCTCGATACGCTGGAATACAGTCCCGCCTTCGTTCGCACGGCGACATGGGACATCCTCGCCTGGAACAGGGCGGCTGCGGCTGTCCTCACCGACTACAGCACCCTGCCGGAGGGCCAGCGCAATGTTCTGCGCATGATGTTCCACGACAGCCGTGTCCGCGCGGCACAGCCCAACTGGCAGGCCGTGGCGCGCTATGTGGTCGCGTCCTTCCGCGCTGACGTGGCCCGCGCCGGCGCGGCCCGCAATGTCCAATCGCTGGTCGATGAGCTCTGCGCGACGAGCCCGGAATTCGCGGCGATGTGGCGCGACAACGATGTGCAAGGGCGGCACGGTGACGGCGTGAAGACCCTGCAGCATCCCGTCGCCGGATCGCTCTCGATGGAATTTTCGGGCTTCGCCGTCGATGGCCGGCCCGACCTCACCATGGTGATCTACAATCCCGCGACGCCGGAGGATGCCGACAAGATCCGCGCGCTGGTGGCGTCGCGACCGAAGTAGGTGCGTGCGCCCTCTCGACTCGCGCCGCCGAGAAGCACGCGGGTTGCCTGACAGGCCGGGCTTTCGTAGCAGCCTTGGCTGCATCGACGCTGCCGCGTGAACAAAAAGCCGATTGCGAGCTTGGTCATCCGGACCATCCCCACGGCGACGGGCCTCATGAAGATCGCGACCTTCAACATCAACAATGTCCGGCGGCGGCTCCCCAATCTGCTGCGCTGGCTGCGCGCGGCCAAGCCCGACATCGTCTGCCTGCAGGAGCTGAAATGCACCCAGGCCGATTTCCCCGTCGATGCGATCGCCAAGGCCGGCTATGGCGCGGTGTGGCAGGGACAGAAGACCTGGAACGGCGTCGCGATCCTTGCGCGCAAAGCCGAGCCGGTGCTGACCCGCACCGCCCTGCCCGGCAATCCCAGAGACCAGGAGGCGCGCTACATCGAGGCCGCGGTGCGCGGCCTCGTCGTCGGCTGCCTCTATTTGCCGAACGGCAATCCGCAGCCGGGGCCGAAATTCGACTATAAGCTCGCCTGGTTCAAACGCCTGCAGAAGCACGCGGCTGATTTCATCAAGGACGACCTGCCGGCCGTGCTCGCCGGCGACTACAATGTGGCGCCTGCTACGCTCGACATCTATCCGACGCGATCCTGGGACAAGGACGCGCTGATCCAGCCGAAGAGCCGCGCCGCCTTCAAGGCGCTGGTCGATCAAGGCTGGTGCGACGCGATCCGGATGCTGCATCCGGACGCGCCGATGTTCACGTTCTGGGACTACAAGCGCAACCGCTGGCCGCGCGATGCCGGCCTGCGGCTCGACCACCTGCTGCTGAGCCCGCAACTCGCGCCGCGCCTTGCCAAGGCCGGCGTCGACCGCGCCATCCGCGGCGAGGACGGCGCCAGCGACCACGCGCCGGCCTGGATCGTGCTGAAATAATCCGAAGTCGCGTGTCCGCGTCGGAGCCTCAGCCGCGGTCGGGCCAGGTCTGCTGCAGATTGGTCGCGCGCTCGGGCAGGCCCTCAGTCAGCACCGCCATGCCGCCGCACACCGGCAGATGCACGACGAGGCTCGCGGCATCCGGCACGTTCGGGCGCGGCGTCACGTTCCACAGCATGATCTCCTGGCGCGTGCGGCGGATCTCCTTGAACTCGTAACTATACGTCTCCGAGCCGCGCGGATATTCGCGCCAGAGCTGGCCTTCCTTGCGGAAGCTGCTCTGCGTGCCGTCATAGCGATCGGAATAGGACAGGCAGGCCGGCACGTTCAGCGCCTCGAGCACGGCCGCGCCGACGTTCGACGCCGCGGGAAGGACGCTGTTCACCGCGCCGATCGCGGCGAACACGGTCGTGATCGCGCCGGCGGCCATCGCGAGCCAGCCGGCCTTGGTCGCGGCCGGGCGCGCGGGCGCATTCGCGGCGGACACCTTGGATGCAAGTCCGCGAGGGGACGTCAGATGGAGCTGGGCCATGACGCGTTCTCCGATGGTGCGGCGAGGATGGATGCCCCGCCGGGCTGCATTCATCGGAGATCAGTCTGGCCGATCGCGCTCCCGGCGAATGTGACGCCGATCACAACCTGGAATGATGACCGCCCGGCGCCACACCGGGAGCGCGTGGCGACACGCGCCGTCAATCGCGTCCCGCATCCATGATCGCCTGCGCGAGCCGGCCGGGATCGGAGAAGCACAGCTCATGGCTGCCGGGCACCTGGACCAGCCGGAACAGGCCGAGCTTGCCGGACAGCCGCGGATGCCATGGCAGGCTGTGCGGCAGCGCCGTGTCCTCGGTGCAGTTGATGTAGGATTTCGCGATTGCCATCTCGGCGGGATTGGCGCGCAGCTTGATCTTGTCGGTGAAGGTCTTGTTGGGATGCGGATTGAGCATCTCATAGGTGCGCGTCGCGGTGGCGAGATCGGCGTCGTTGATGAAGGCCTCGCGCCAGACCGGGAACGGCAGCACCACCGAACCGTCGCCGCGCTCCGCAGCGACCGCGTCGAACAGCGCAACATAGTGCGGTGGCACCATGTCGTTGAGGCACTCGCCGTCGTTGGGCACGAACGCATTCCAGTAGACCAGGCGGCGGATGCGCTGAGCGATGCGGTCGGCGACGCCGGTGATGACCATGCCGCCATAGGAGTGCCCCATCAGCACGGCGTCGGTGATGTCATGCTCGGTGAAGTAGTCGCAGATCGAGGCGATCGCCTCGTCGAGTCCGGTGGTCCTTGCGTCGCCGGGGCGGTTGCCGCGGATGGTCGGCAGATGGACGGTGTGGCCGGCGGAGCGAATATGCGCGGCGACCGGCTCGAGCTCGGCGCCGGTATGCCAGGCGCCATGGACCAGGACGTAGGTTGACATGATCACGTTCCTTTGCACGATGGAAGGCGGTGCAAGGACTATGGGCCGGACCGCGCCCGCGGCGCTTGGCTGCAACTGAACCCGATTGGTCTCGGAGTGAACCGATGGGCGCCGAGCCGGAACGGCAGCGGAGCTGGAATACGGCGGCGGTGCGGCCGGAGGAGCAGTTCTCGTATTACCGCGAGGCGATCTGCCAGGCCTTCATGAACTTGACACCGGAGCCGGCGCGCGGCATCGGATTCGCTGCGGAGGTGCAAAGCATCAGCCTTGGGAGCGGCGCCATCAACCGCGTCAGCTTTCCCGAGCACATCGTACGCCGCTCGCGCACGGACATCGCCGCTTCCACCCAGCGCTGCTTCTATCTCAACCTCAAGCTCGCCGGCCGCTGCACCATCCTGCAGGACGAATGCGATGTCAGCCTGTCCGCCGGTCAGGTCGGCATCTTCGACAGCGATCGCACTTTCGTGCTGCAGCACGATCGCGGGCCGTCGCTCGGCGTGATCTCGTTCCGCGTCCCCGCCGATGCGCTGTGCAGCCGCCTGCCGGCCGAGCCGGACATCGCGCCGACGCGGCTGTCCGACGATCCATGCGTCGGCGCACTGATCGTGGAGACGGCGCGCTCCCTCAACGCCAATGCGCTGCGGCTCGCGCCGGACGATGCGTCGGCGCTGTTCGGCGTGCTGCTCGATCTGGTGGCGCTGAGCCTGGCGCGCCGCGGCCGCCGCGAGACGCATGCGACCACCTCATTTGCCGATGCGACGACCTTGGCGCTACGCCGCGCCATTCACGAGCGGGTGCGCGAGCCCGGCCTGACGGTGGCGACCATCGCATCTGTCGTCGGGATCAGCGAGCGCTATGTGCACAAGCTGCTGGCCCGCGCCGGCACCAGCTTCTCCGACCTGGTGATGGAGCGCCGGCTCGATGGCGCAGCGCGCGATCTGCGCGATCCCGCCCGATGCGGCCGCGACATCGGCCGCATCGCCTTCGACTGGGGCTTTTCGGATCTGTCGCACTTCACGCGCCGCTTCAAGCAGCGCTTCGGCATGCGCCCGCGCGACTGGCGCGCGGAGACCGCGCGTCACTCCGGCTGACCACCGCCTGCGGTCAGCGCGGACTCCGTTCGCGGGCTGCGCCCCACAACCAGATTGCCGCCAGCAGGACCAGCGAGCCGACGAACGCCGCGACGACATCGCGCAGCGAAATGACGATGCTGCCCATGCCTGGAAACAACCCGAACAGGTTGAACAAGACACCACCGATGAGGGCGCCGACGCATCCCAATCCGATGTTGGTGAGGAGCCCGAAACCGGCTCGGCGGCGCTTCACCAGGATTCCGGCAAGGCCGCCACCAATCAAGCCGACGACGAGCCAAGTCCCTGCATGTGCCAGTGTGAACATTCTTCACTCCGTCGGTCTGCCGTCACCCCTCAGCTGGAGCATCACGGCCAGCAAGCAAGATCATGAGAACACATTGCCGAGCGAAGCGAGACCGCCAGTTGCTACACGGAAGCAGCCAGATCAGGGGTCTTGCTCGCAGAGCCACACGAATCGCACGCTTGCAGGTTACATCGATTTCGTTGCCATGAGCTGAACTCTGCACATCGGATGAGTTCGCAACCCACTCGCAAACTGGCGCAGGCCGGCGTCCATGACAAGGTGATGCGGCCCCTGCTTGCTTTGAATTGGCCATTCCGCTTCGGACGTCGCGTACTTCCTCCCGAAATGACAGTCATTCGAATCTAATCGTCTCGAACACGCACGGCTCATGCGAACGCTTCGCACGCGAAGGGCTACGTAGTTCCCCCGAGTTCATATGATCCGCGGAATCAAGAAGAATGCGTTTCCCGCAGAGCGTGTAAGGATGAATGCATGTGCATCGCATGCAACTGGGCAAGATTCCGTGGTTTGCTCCAGCTTGATTTTGGCTCCGTCAACGAGGCCGAGCCGTCACGACGCAGGCTCCTGCAGGCAGGCGCGGCGTTCGCCGCAGCCGGCGTTGCTTCGGTGTCCGCTCCGACGAACGCCGAGGCGCGAACCGGCGGCGGCAAGGCCGACATCGTGTTTCGCAACGGCCCGGTCTACACCGTGAACGGCGGCCGGGAATGGGCCCGCGCGGTCGCCGTCAAGCAAAAGCACATCGTCTATGTCGGCGATGACGCGGGCGTCCGGTCCTTCATCGGCCCGAAGACCCGCGTCGTCGATCTCGCCGGCAGGATGCTGCTGCCCGGCTTCGTGGAAGGACACATCCATCCGATAGCGGGCGCTGTCGTGACTCGGGGTGTCGATCTTCAATACGACACAAGGGAGGAGATGCTCGACGCCCTGAAGGCCTATCGCGCCAAGCTGGGCCAGGCCGGCATCGTCCGCGGCTTCGGCTGGCGCTATAACGCCTTTCCGCCGACCGGCCCTCGCAAGGAGGATCTCGATCAGATCTGGCCGGACACGCCCGTCTTTCTCGTCGGGATCGACGGCCATTCCGCCTGGGTCAATTCCAAGACGCTGGCGATTGCCAAGGTGACCAAGGCGACCAAGGATCCGTTGCCCGGCTACAGCTACTTCGAGCGGGACCCGGCCTCGGGAGAGCCGACCGGCTATCTGGTCGAGCCACCGGCGATGTTTCCGGTCCTCAACGCGATCTCGCCGTTCACGACCGGCTATATTGCGGACTCGCTCGCACAGTGGCTGCCGAAGGCGTCGGCGGCCGGCATCACCAGCGTGTTCGATGCCGGACTGCTCGTTCTGCCCGAGGAGACAGGCTACGAACTCTATCAGGATCTGGAGCGCAAAGGAAAACTGCCGTTCCGTGTGGTCGGATCGACCTACCACAACAATCCGGCGATCGACCCCGTGCCGATCGCGAAGGCCCTGCGTCGACGCTTCAATTCCGAACTGGTGCAGGCGCCCGTTCTCAAGCTCAACATCGACGGCGGCGAAGCCCAACGGACCGCCGCATTGCTGGCCCCCTATAGCGACGATCCGAGCACGAGCGGCGAGACGCTGGTCCCGCCGGAGCAGTTCAAGGACATCATCCGACGCGCCGACAGGGCGGGCCTCAATATTCACATCCATTCCTACGGTGATCGCGCCAACCGCCTGTCGCTGGACGCGTTCGAAGCCGCGATCAAGGTCAATCCGCCGCGCGATCGCCGGCACACGCTGGCGCATCTCATATTTGTTTCACCTGACGATCTGCCGCGCTTCGCCAAGCTCGGCGTCACCGCGCAGTTCTCCGCCCAATGGTCGGTGGCGGATGCCTATTGGCAGGGCGTGATGCGGCCGCGCGTCGGCGCGCGCGCCGAGCAGGCGTTTCGCACCGGCTCGATCCTGCGTCACGGCGCCAACATCTCGCTCGGCACCGATTGGCCGGCCGCCGGCTATTACAGCACCTACAAGCCGCTGGATGCGATCGAGATCGCGACCACGCGGCGGGAGTTGAACAAGCCGGATCAGCCGGCTTTGGTGCCGCTCGACGAGCGGATCAGCCTCGAAGAGGCGATCCGCGCCGCCACCATGGGCCCGGCCTATCAGCTCGGGCTCGACCAGAAGGTCGGTTCGATCGAGGTCGGCAAGCTCGCCGATCTGATCGTGCTTGAAAGAAACCTGTTCGAAGTCGCCCCGCACGACATCCACAACACAAAGGTGCTGATGACCGTCATGAACGGTCAGGTCAGGCACGAACAGCGAAGCTGACTCCGGCGACGTCTCGGACCGACACCTTCAGGACCACATCGACATACTCAGACCGATTCCCGGACATGCGGAGGCGTATATGATCAACAGAAGAATGCTCATCAAAGGCGCGGGAGCGGCGTTGGTCGCGTCCGAACTCGGTTTGCCGGCCGCGCGGGCCGAGTCTGCCGATCCGCTCTGCTACGCGTCGGTCGCCGATCTCATCGCCATGTTCCGGGCCCGCAAGGCGTCGCCGGTCGATCTCTTGAAGGCGCAGATCAAGCGGATCGAAGCCTACAACACGAAGGTCAATTGCATCACCTACGAGCATTTCGATCAGGCGCTCAAGGAGGCCAAGCTGTCCGAGGACCGCTATCGGCGCGGCAACCAGAGGCCGCTCGAAGGGATCACGGTAGCCATCAAGGACGAATTCTCCAGGCCGGGCTGGCGGACCACACAGGGCTCGCTCATCTACAAGGACTCGCCGCCGGCAACGGAAAACTCGGCCATCACCGACTTGCTCGAGGCAGCCGGCGCCGTCATGCCGTTCCAGACGACCGTGCCGGAATTCTACCTCTTCCTCGGCGCGTCCACCCGCGCCTGGGGCACGACACGCAATCCATGGAATCTCGAATACTCTCCGGGCGGGTCGTCGGCGGGATCGGGCGCGGCGCTGGCCGCAGGCTTCACGACGCTCGCCATGGGCTCGGACATGGGCGGCTCGATCCGAATTCCCGCCTCGCAATGTGGTCTCTATGGCTTCAGGCCGCCGTTCGGACGCGTGGCCGGTGGGGAAATCCCGTTCGCGACCTCGGGCCCGATGGCGCGGCGCTTCGACGACCTCGTCCGCCTCCAGAACGCGATCGTCGGTCCGTCCGAGCGGATGATGGCCGCGATGCGCCCTCGCCTCGACTATCCCACCCGTTATCCGCGCCTTTCCGGGTGGCGCATCGCCGTGGATTGGGGCGCCGGCATTGCGGACGTCATACCGTCCGTGAAGGCTGCGATGCTGAGAGGCATCGAGGCTCTGCGCGCCGCGGGTTGCACGGTGGACGAAGTCGATTGCGGCTTCACGAAGGCCCACAAGATGGTCTTCATCCGCGGGCTGATGTCGACGTCCATCGGCACTGCGATCGAGATCTCGAATGCGCATCGCGATCAGCTCTCGCCCTACATGACCGAAATGCTCGACCAGGTCGGCCCGGTCGGACCGCGCCAGGCCGAAGAAGCCGAAGAGCTGCTGCAGCGGCTGCACCGCCAGGTCCAGCAGCGCGTGTTCGGCAAGGGGTACCGCATCCTGCTCATGCCGACCATGGCAACGCCTCTTGTCGGGGCCGACATGTTCAAGAGCAAGGAAAACAAGGTGGACCCGTGGGTAGGCACCGGTCTGGGCTTGGCGCTGACGTGGCACTGGAATCTGCTCAACCGCTATCCGGTCGTCGATGTCCCGCTCGGCTTGGTCGAGGACCGCATGCCCTCGGGCATGCAGGTGATCGGCCAGACCTACACCGATCTCGACACGTTCCAGTTCGCGTCCAACTGGTCTCGTCTCCGGCGGTCCCTGTTCGCGGGCGAGCGTTTTCCGACCTTCACGTGATGCAGCGGGGCCACACGGTGCGGGCGCGAGACAGTGGCTGCAAGAGCGGCGCTTCGACAGCGAGGTCGACAAGGACGCCGAGAGCCTTCCGACACGTGGTTCTGTTGCTCCTGATCTCGGCACTCTGCCATGACTCCGGCGCCCTGGCACAGCAGGCCAAGACGCCGTCGCTCGAAGATCTGGCCAAGGCGGCGCAGAACCCGATCGCGGACACGATCAGCGTCGGCCTTGAGAATATCGCTATGCCGAATACGGGCCCGTACCGGCAGACGGCCGACGTCTTCAAGATCGAGCCGGTCATCCCGTTCCAGCTCAATGCCGACTGGAATCTGGTGACGCGCACGACCATTCCCGGCATCGCCCAGATCCGCTTTTCCCCCGAGCAAGGCCGGATCGGCGGGGTCGGCGACATCAACCAGATCTTCGCGCTCACCCCGTCCCATTCGGGCGCCCTCATCTGGGGTGTCGGCCCGACCTTTTCCTATCCGTCGGCGACCGATCCCGCCCTCGGTTCGGGAAAATGGAGCGCAGGTCCGACCATTGTCGCGCTGACCATGCCGGGTCCATGGGTGCTGGGGGTGCTCGCCAGCAACATCTGGTCGTTTGCAGGTCCGAGCGACCGCGCGCCGGTGAACCAGATGATGCTGCAGTACTTCGTGACCTACAACTTCTCCGACGGATCCTACATCAGCTCGAGTCCCATCATCACGGCGAACTGGCTCGCGAAGGGCAATGATCGCTGGGTCGTCCCGATCGGCGTCGGCGTGGGCAAGCTCTTCATGGTCGACAAGCAGCCGATCAATGCCGAGGTGGGCGCGTACTACAATCTGCTGAAACCGGACCAGGCATCGCATTGGCAGTTTCGGGCCAGCCTGGCTTTCCTGTTTCCAAAATGACGCTGCTTGGAACGAGCGGCCTCCGTGGCCGTGAGCAGCAATCCGGTCTGCAATCCTGTCTGAAGGCATTCGATTTGAATTTTCACCATCAGCAAGCATCCAGAGCATCAGTCTGCGTGCGTACGCTCGACGCCTTTGAGGCCGATTTGATCGCGGTCAATCCTGGCGGCCGCGGAGGAACGTAGTTTAGCGTTCGATCAGGGAAGGATGCGGCTCACGCGGAACGCGGGCTTTTCGGAGCAGGACAATGTGCATCGCATGCGGCTCAGCCATCGGTTCGCTGTTCGCGGCGTCGAAGCCGGAGGGCGGCGGACTGACCCGTCGCCAGATGGTTGCAACAACGGCTGCCGCCGCAGCATTCGCGGCCGCGGGCTCGGCTCCGGCTTTTGCCGCCCCCAATCGCACGACCGTGTTTCGCGGCGGGCGCGTCTACACGGTGGAAGACTCGCAGCCCTGGGCGGCGGCCGTCGTCGTCAAGGGCGACAAGATCGTCTATGTCGGCGACGATGCCGGAGCGATGAAGTTTGCCGGACGGGGGGCTGAGGTCATCGACCTCAAGGGCCGCATGCTGATGCCGGGCTTCGTCGAGGCGCATTGGCATCTTTGCACTCTGGCATTTGCCCGCGGCGCCTGGGTCAACGAGGAAGATCCTGAGCGCATCTCCGAGATCCTGCGCGATTACGCCAAGACGCATTCCGACGAGAAGTTCATTCTCGGCTTCGGATGGATCGCGGGCGCGTTTCCCGCCTCGGGTCCCCGCAAGGAACCGCTGGACGCGATCTTCCCCGACCGGCCGGTCCTGCTCGTCAGTTGCGATCTGCACAGCTACTGGGTCAATTCCAAGCTGCTGGAGATGGCCGGCATCACGAGGGACACCCCACGCGACGTCGTGCCCGGCTCCTCCTGGTACGAAAAGGATCCCAATGGCGAGCCGACTGGCTTCATTTCGGAAGTACCCGCGCTGTTCGCGGTACTGAAGACGCTCGAAAAGCACGGCATCGAACCGTTCGGCCTCAAGTCGGCCGCCGCCGCCATCGAGGAATGGCAGCCCAAGCTCGCAGCCGCCGGCATCACCACCCTCTTCGATGCCGGCTTCAGCGCCTGGCCGACCGAGCAGCATCACGGTTTCGACATGCTGGTCGACCTCGAGAGCCGCGGCAAGCTGCTGCAACGCGTGATCGGCAGCCTCTATCACAACGACCCCAACGTCGATCCGCTGCCGATCATTCGGGCCTATCGGAAGCGCTATCGCACTCCGCTGGTCAAGGCCGAGGTGCTCAAGCTGATCGTCGATGGCACCGAGCTGAGCCGCACCGCCTATCTGCTGGATCCCTATGCCGGAAGGCAGGATTGGCGCGGCGAACCATTGTTGCCATCGCCCGTGTTGAATCGAATCCTGCGCGAAGCCCATGCGGAGGGAATCGATACGCACCTTCACGCCGTCGGCGACGCCGCAGTTCGCATGAGCCTGGATGGATACGAAGCCGCGTTCGGCAGGCAGGGCCCCGGCAACCGCCGCCATACCATCTGCCACGCGTTCCTCACCGCGCCCTCGGACATTGCGCGCTTCAGAAAGCTCGGCCTGATTGCGAACACCCAGATCCAGTGGGGCGTGCCGGATACGAGCCAGCGCCGCATCCGCGAGATCTACGGCGAAGAGCGCTGGAGCCGCATGTACAGCTTCAAGACGTTCATCGACCAAGGCGTCACGGTGTCGTTCGGAATGGATGCCCTGGCGACCGGCTCCAAGGTCGTGGTCAAGCCGCTCGAGGCGGTGCAGGCCGGCCATACGCGCCAGGAGCCCGGCAAGCCCGACGGCCTGGTCCATCCGCCCGCTGCCGAACGCCTGAGCCTGCCGCAGCTCATCCGAGGCTACACAATCAACGGAGCTTACCAGATGCGCATGGAGGATAAGATCGGCTCCATCAAGGTCGGGAAGCTGGCCGATCTGATCGTGCTGGAGAAGAACCTGTTCGATGTCGGGCCGCACGAGATCGGCAAGGTGAACGTTCAGTTGACGGTGATGAACGGCCGGATCACGCATCGCGACAGACTCTGAACGGGAATGAGGACGGTGCACGAGATGGCGAATGCGCGGACTGAACAGAATCTTGCGCCGGCGGATTCGCCGATGTCGAAACGTAATCGCTGGCTGATCCTCCTGACCGTCTCCAGCGCGCTGGCGCTCGTCGTCATCGACATGACGGTGCTCTATACCGCGCTGCCCAGCCTGACCCATGAGCTCGGAGCAACCGCCTCGGAGAAATTGTGGATCGTCATGGCCTACGGGCTCGTCGTCGCCGGCCTGCTTCCAGGCTTCGGCTCGCTCGGCGATCGCGTCGGGCACAAGAGGACATTCGTCGCCGGCCTCATCGTCTTCGGACTGGCCTCGGTCGTCGCCGCCTATTCGCCGACCGCCACGATCCTGGTTGGCGGACGCGTCCTGCTCGCGATCGGCGCCGCTCTGATGATGCCGGCGACGCTGTCGATCATTCGCATCACCTTCTCCGATGACCACGAACGGGCGCTCGCCATCGCGATCTGGGGAGCCGTTGCGTCCAGCGGGGCGGCAGTCGGCCCCTTGGTCGGCGGTGTCCTGCTGGAATATTTCTGGTGGGGCTCGGTCTTTCTGATCAACGTGCCGCTCGTCGTCCTGGCGCTGGTCGCCGGCCTGCTGCTGATTCCTGCACCGGCCGATCGTGCTGAGCGCGACTGGGACCTCCTCGGTTCAGTGCAGGTGATGGCCGGGCTGATCGGCTTCGCCTACGTCGTCGAGGAGCTCGGCAGTCGCCAGTCTTCCTATGTCGTCCTTGCCGGCACGGCTGTCGCGACGGTCATCATGTTGACGGTGTTCGTACGCCGTCAATTGCGTCTCGAGGATCCTTTGCTCGACTTCACCCTGTTCCGAAACGTCGAGTTCACGCTCAGCGTGATCACCGCGATCGTGGCTTCGCTTGCCATTGCGGGGACGGAGCTCGCGATCAGCCAGCGCCTGCAACTCGTCCTCGGCTACTCACCGCTGCAGGCGGCATTGTACATCCTGCCGGCCCCGCTCGGTGCATTCATCGGCGGGCCGCTCGCGAGCCTCATGCTCCGTCGCGTGGGAGCCGCCACCACGATGTCCGGCGCGCTGTTGATCGCCGGCATCGGCGCGGCCGGTTACCTGCTCTGCTACAACGCCAATCTGGCCCTGCAATTGGTCTGCATCGCGATCAACGGGCTCGGGCTCGGAGCATCCATTGCCGCCGCCTCCAACTCCGTGATGAATCACGCGCCTGAAGGCCGCGAAGGCATGGCCGCGTCGATCGAGGAGGTGTCGTTCGAGCTCGGCGGCACGATCGGCATCAGCATTTTCGGCAGCATCCTGTCCGGAGTCTATACGGCGTTCATGGTTCTGCCCGACGGCCTCGGCATTCCCGCCGTTGCGCGCGATAGCATCGACGAGGCGCTGATCGCCGCCGAGCGGCTGCCAACCGAACTCGCTGCCATCGTCACCTCGCACGCTCACCGCGCCTTCGATCAGGCGTTCCTGACGGTCGTCTGCGTTGCGATGGTCGTCCTGCTCGGCACCGCCTTCCTGGTCCGGCCCCGAGCAGAGCGAACGACATCGAAAGAGGCTCGTCAGCATGTCCATTAGACAGACGACGGCAATCATGTGCCGTCGTCCGTGGTGGAGACCAACATGCTCGCCAACGCAATGTCACCGTCCGTCACGTAGTGATTGACCCGCTCAGGGAGGCTCTGACCAGCTTTGTACAGCTCCACGATCTCGATCGATCGTGTCCTGATCAGTTCGGCCATGATGTAGTCCCGCTCGGCGTTGACATCCGGGTCGGTGGCGTGCGTGACCTGAAACGTCAATCGAGTGAACGATAGGCCGGTGTCCTTCGTGCCGGCTCCGACCCACAGAGCGGATTCATCGACCGCCGGCCGATCGGCGTTGGACCAGAAATCGCCTGCATTCCAGGTTTGCTCTGCGTGTGCCAGGCCAACAGCCCAGAACCTGACGTGATGGCGCTGTCGCGGGCTGTTGCCGATGGCTTTCTGAAAGCCGATATCCTGGCCGCGTCCGAACAGATAGAGCGTGCTGAACGGAGCGGTGGGGTAAGGCGTATCGAGGACGAAGGCGCGGATCATGGCCCAAGAGCTCGTCAGGCCCAATCGGTCCGCTTCAGACCACCCCACCGCAGCAAAGCTTGCGCGAAGCTGTTGGAGCGTCCCGACCAGGGCGAGATTGACGGGGTCGCCGGGCAATCCATCACCCGTGATCGTGTAGCTGGGCACTCGCCGCTTCTGAAGAATCCTGAGACTCAACCGGATCACGCGTGGCAGAACGACATAGGCCGCGAACGCGTAGCTGACGCCGACTGCGACAATCCAGGGCAGCCTGCGGTTCGCGGTCTCGAACACCACGAAGACGATCAGCCAGACCGTGAAGATCCCCAGCCCGGCGACCAGCACGCGTTGCATGAGGCGTATGAGCAGTCGCACTGGATCGGTCCGGCGAAAGGAAGTGAACAGCAGTCGGTGTTTTCGGGAAGGTGTCCGATCTTCATCGCGATGGCAACACCGCACCTGGACGCATGAAACCGCCCCGTCGGCGGCGTTTCGACCAGCTCGTCTGCGTTGCTCGACATCCGCAGTCCAACGCAATCGGACTGCGCGGGGCTTACGCCGACAGCCGCTCGGCGTTGGCCGCGACATAATCCCGATAGAGATCGACGACCGCCGCCGGGCTGGCGCCGGCCATCAGCTTCGCCGTCGCCTCCAGGGCTGCGGCAAGCTTTTCGCTGACCATCAGCTCCGCCTCCTCGCCCGCATCGGCTTCGCCGCGCGCGAACTTTTCCAGCCGGAGCCGGATGACCTCGCCGGCTTCCATGGCCAGCATCGCGGCCGCGAACCAGGGGAACTCCGCCTCGGCGGTTGCCGTCATGGACGGCCGCATCTGCAAGGACATTGGCGTTTTGCTCATCGTCATCGTCCGAGAACATCGGCGGACGTGCGAGGAATACGCTTCAACTTTTAATGATGCGGACGCACAATCATCGCCGATTTCGAGTCGGCTCGAACCACCCGTTAACCACCTGGGCCCTGCTTCTCTCATCCGTCATTGCGAGGAGCGAAGCGGCGAAGCAATCCAGAGTCATGCGCGCGACTCTGGATTGATTCGCTTCGCTCGCAATGACGGGAGAGAGATCTTGCCCGCCATCACGAAGGCGCGAAAATCTTGGGCTTCCTCTTCGTCCTCGCGGTCGGCCTCGTGGCCGGTACCTTGTCCGGCATCGTCGGCACCGGCTCGTCGATCATGCTGATGCCGGTGCTGGCCTACGAGTACGGCCCGAAGGAGGCCGTGCCGATCATGGCGGTCGCTGCGGTCATGGCGAACCTGTCGCGCATCCTGGCGTGGTGGCGCGAGGTCGACTGGCGCGCCTGCGCGGCCTATTCGGTCACCGGCATTCCGGCCGCCGCACTCGGCGCGCGCACCTTGCTGATCCTGCCGTCGCAGGCGGTCGATATCACGATCGGGCTGTTCCTGATGGCGATGGTGCCGGTACGGCATTGGCTGACGCGGCACGACCTCAAGGCCAACCTCTGGCATCTCGCGCTCGGCGGCGCGATCATCGGTTTCCTCACCGGCATCGTGGTCTCGACCGGACCGCTGAGCGTGCCGCTGTTCCTGTTCTATGGCCTGTCGAAAGGCGCCTTCCTCGCCACCGAGGCCGCGAGCTCGCTCGGGCTCTATGTCTCGAAATCCATCACCTTCCAGCGCTTCGGCGCGCTGACGCCGGACATTCTGCTCAAGGGCCTGATCGCCGGCGGCTCGCTGATGGCTGGCGCCTTCGTCGCCAAGCGCTTCGTGCTGCACATGAAGCCCGATGTGTTCCGCGTGGTGATGGATGGCATCATGCTGGCCGCGGGCCTAAGTATGTTATGGAACGCCACCCACTCCTGACCGCACCGATTCTCACCTCATGGCCAAGACCACGCTCTCCTTCGTCTGCCAGAACTGCGGCGCGGCTTATTCGCGCTGGCAGGGCAAGTGCGAGGCCTGCGGCGAGTGGAACACGCTGGCCGAGGAAGACACGACGGGCGCGACCTCCGCGCCGGTGTCGCTGCGCTCCAAGCGCAAGGGCCGCACCTTCCAGCTGGAATCGCTGACCGGCAAGAGCATCGACGCGCCGCGGCTGTCGTCGGGCATGACCGAACTCGACCGCGTCACCGGCGGCGGCTTCGTGCGCGGCTCGATCCTGCTGGTTGGCGGCGACCCGGGCATCGGCAAGTCGACGCTGTTGACCCAGACCACCGCGATGATGGCGCGTGCCGGCCATCGCGCCGTCTACATCTCGGGCGAGGAAGCCGTCGCCCAGGTGCGGCTGCGCGCCGAGCGGCTCGGGCTCGCGGATGCGCCGGTGCAACTGGCGGCCGAGACCTCGGTCGAGGACATCATCTCGACCCTGTCCGAAGGCACGGTGCCACGGCTGATCGTGATCGATTCGATCCAGACGATGTGGACCGACACCGTCGAATCGGCGCCGGGCACGGTGACGCAAGTGCGCGCCTCGGCGCAGAAGCTGATCAGGTTCGCCAAGAAATCCGGCGCCGCGATCATCCTGGTCGGCCACGTCACCAAGGACGGCCAGATCGCCGGGCCCCGCGTCGTCGAGCACATGGTCGACGCGGTGCTGTCGTTCGAGGGCGAGGGCTCGCAGCAGTTCCGCATCCTGCGCGCGGTCAAGAACCGGTTCGGCCCGACCGACGAGATCGGCGTGTTCGAAATGACCGGATTGGGTCTGCGCGAGGTCACCAACCCCTCCGAGCTGTTCCTGTCCGAGCGCGATCTCGGCAGCCCCGGCACGGCGGTCTTTGCCGGGATCGAGGGCACGCGCCCCGTGCTGGTCGAAATCCAGGCCCTGGTGGCGCCGACCTCCCTCGGCACGCCGCGCCGCGCCGTGGTCGGCTGGGATCCGAGCCGGCTGTCGATGGTGCTGGCCGTGCTGGAGGCGCATTGCGGCGTCAAGCTGTCGGGCCACGACGTCTATCTCAACGTCGCCGGCGGCCTGCGCATCAACGAGCCTGCGGCGGATCTCGCCGCGGCCGCGGCTCTGGTCTCCTCGCTGGTCAACGCTCCGCTGCCGCCCGATGCGGTCTATTTCGGCGAAATCTCGCTGTCGGGCGCGGTCCGACCGGTGGCGCAGACCTCGGCTCGGCTGAAGGAGGCTGCCAAGCTCGGCTTCGGCCGCGTGGTACTGCCGGAGCGCGCCCGCGGCGAGGCCGGCGGCGACGCCGGGCTCAGCCTCAATACCGTCGGCGGATTGACCAGCCTGGTGGCCGACATCGCCGCGCGCGGCACGCCTCGTGCCCGACACGACAGCAGCCGCGAAGACGGCGACCAGGGCCGCCGCAGCCCCAGCCATGCCGAAAAAAATGCCACACCGGCGAGATTCCGCCGCCAGGACGGCTAGCCGGACCGTGACGTTCGCGTGACTCGCCGCTATACAACGCCGCAACCGGTCGCCCACACGGGATCGTGCAGCCGTCCGGACTTGCCGGGGAACCTCGCTGTCCTCCTCCCGGAGGGGCGGTCCTCCGTCGACTCGAAGCGAACCTTGGACCTGTGAAGCGGACCTGAGCAGCCGATGCCGATAACGATCCTCGATCTCATCCTGCTCGGCGTGATGCTGGTGTCGGGGCTGCTCGCGATGGTCCGGGGCTTCATGCGCGAGGTGCTGTCGATCGCGGCCTGGGGCGCGGCCGCCCTGGTCACGCTTTATTCATTCTCCAAGCTGCTGCCGACCGCCAAGACCTATTTCAACAACGATACCGTCGCGAGCGTGGTCGTCGTCGCCGGTACTTTCGTGGGCACCCTGCTGATCGTCTCGGTGATCACGGTCAAAATCTCCGACATGATTCTCGATTCGCGCATCGGCGCGCTCGACCGCACCCTCGGATTCCTGTTCGGACTGGGCCGCGGCCTGCTGATCGTGGTCGTCGCCTTCCTGTTCTTCAGCTGGCTGGTGCCGGACAAGCAGCGCCCGGACTGGGTCACCGGTGCCAAATCCCGTGTGGTCCTGCAGGGAACCGGGGATTGGCTGATGTCGCTCTTGCCTGATGATCCTGAGAACACCATTTTAAAGAAATTCAAGAAGAACAAGCCGGACGACGACCAGACTGACACCGAGTCGCCCGGAGCGGGCGGCGATGGGTATAGCAAGCCTGCCCGCGACAGCTTGAAGAAGCTGATCGAGAAACCCGCGGCCAAGTGAGCTCAGCCCAGAAGAGAGGCGCGATGGACCTGCACCACGATTCTTCCGGCGAAGCCCAAGCGGATACTCACGCGGATCTGGACTTCGGACCTCAAGCCTACCTCAGAGACCCAGACCTTGACGGAGACACGCTGCGCGAAGAGTGCGGCGTGTTCGGCATTTATGGGCACAATGATGCCGCCGCGATCACCGCGCTCGGCCTGCACGCGCTCCAGCATCGCGGCCAGGAAGCCGCCGGCATCGTCTCCTATGACGGCACGCGCTTCCACAGCGAGCGCCGCCTGGGCCTCGTCGGCGACACCTTCTCCCGCCGCGAGGTGATCGAGCGCCTGCCCGGCAATGCCGCGATCGGTCACGTGCGCTACGCGACCACCGGCGCCACGATCCTGCGCAACGTGCAGCCGCTGTTCGCCGAGCTCAATGCCGGCGGCTTCGCTGTCGGCCACAACGGCAACCTCACCAACGGGCTCACGCTCCGCCGCGAGCTGGTGCGCGCCGGCGCCATCATGCAGTCGACCACCGACACCGAGGTGATCCTGCATCTGGTCGCGCATTCCCGCCGCACCAATTTCATCGACCGCTTCATCGAGGCGCTGCGCGCGCTCGAAGGCGCCTACTCGCTGGTCTGCATGACCAACAAGAAGCTGATCGGCGCCCGCGATCCCCTCGGCATCCGCCCGCTGGTGTATGGCGAGCTCGAGGGCTGCCCGATCCTGGCCTCGGAGACCTGCGCGCTCGACATGATCGGCGCGCGCTACATCCGCGACATCGAGCCGGGCGAGGTCGTGATCTTCGATGAAAACGGCGCCCACAGCCACAAGCCGTTCCCGCCGAAGCCGGCGCGTCCCTGCGTCTTCGAATACATCTACTTCGCCCGGCCCGACTCAGTGGTCGGCGGCCGCTCGGTCTACGAGGTCCGCAAGGCATTCGGCGCGCAGCTCGCGCGCGAGAGCCATCCCGACGTCGACGTCGTCGTGCCGGTGCCCGATTCCGGCGTGCCGGCGGCGATCGGCTACAGCCAGCATTCGGGCGTGCCGTTCGAGCTCGGCATCATCCGCAATCACTATGTCGGCCGCACCTTCATCCAGCCGACGCAGGCGATCCGCGAATCCGGCGTGCGCATGAAGCACTCGGCCAACCGCGCCGCGATCGAAGGCAAGCGCATCATCCTGATCGACGACTCGCTGGTGCGCGGCACCACTTCGCGCAAGATCGTGCGCATGATGCGCGACGCCGGCGCCACGGAGGTGCATTTCCGCCTCGCCTCACCGCCGATCCTCTACCCCGACTATTACGGCATCGACCTGCCGGACCGCGGCGGCCTGCTGGCGGCGACGCATTCGCTCGAGGAGATGCGCGAGCTGATCGGCGCCGACTCGCTGGCGTTCCTGTCGATCGACGGCATGTACCGCGCCATGGGCGAGCCGGCCCGCGACCCCGCCGCGCCGAAATACGCCGACCACTGCTTCACCGGCAGCTATCCGACCCACCTCACCGACCAGTCGCTGGTCGAGCCGACCCAGCAGCAATTGTCGCTCCTGGCGGAGGCGAGCTGAGGCTCTTTCCACATGGTGTCATTCCGGGGTGATGCGCAGCATCGAACCCGGAATCTCGAAATTGTTTTGTGCGCCTGACCTCTAGATTCCGGGTTCGAGGCCTAACGGCCTCGCCCCGGAATGACGGCGTTCGATCGGCCGTCGTCCCGGCACATGCCGGAGGCCCTGACCACCGGCCGTCGTTTGTCGGGCAGGACTAGCCACAGCCACCCAACTCCATCATAACCGCCGCGGAATATGGATCCCGGCGTTCGCCGGGACGACGGCTGAGAGATGATCGTGATGACCCTTCCCCTCGCCAATCGTATTGCCCTCGTCACCGGCGCCTCGCGCGGCATCGGCCATGCGACCGCCCGCGCGCTCGCGCGCGCCGGTGCGCATGTCGTCGCCGTCGCCCGCACCCAGGGCGGGCTGGAGGAGCTCGACGACGAGATCCGGAAAGAGACCGGCAGCGGCGCCACCCTGGTGCCGCTCAGCATGACCGACAGCGACGGCATCGCCCGGCTCGGCGCCGCGCTGCATGAGCGCCATGGCAAGCTCGACATCCTCGTCGGCAATGCCGCCGTGCCCGGCCCCTCCTCACCGCTCGGCCATATCGACCTCAAGCCGTGGAACGACGTCGTCGCGGTCAACCTCACCGCCAACTTCCAGCTGATCCGCTGCATGGAGCCGCTGCTGAAGGCCTCCGACGCCGGCCGCGCGGTGTTCCTCACCTCAGGCGCCGCTCACAAGGCGCAGGCCTATCTCGGCCCCTACGCCGTCACCAAGGCGGCGCTGGAAACGCTGGCTCGGGTGTGGGCGCACGAGACCGAGCGCACGCCGCTGCGCGTCAACCTGTTCAGCCCGGGCCCGATCCGCACCCGCATGCGCGCCACGGTGTTCCCAGGTGAAGACCCGATGACGCTCGAGACACCCGAGCAGGTCGCCGAATTCATCGTGCCGATGTGCCTGCCGTCCTGGACAGAGACCGGCAAGCTCTACGAGTACAAGACCCGCGCGCTGAAGAGCTTTCAGCCACCGGCGTAGACTATCGCGTCGACGGCACCAGGTCGGTCGCAGGCTCCATTCCTACGTCGCACTGTCACCCGCCGCGACCTCCACGAGATCAATGGCGCGCTCCGGGCAAGCCACCACGCACAGGCCGCAGGCAAGGCAGAGATAGCTCTTCGGCGTGTAGGCCGTCTTCATGCCGTGAAAGCGCACACGCATCCTGCCGAGGAAGGACAGCGCGCGGAAATCGTCGTTGCTGATCGGCGCAACGTCGAACACGTTGTAGGGGCACACCTCGACGCAGTCGCCCTTGGCCTCGCATCGGTTGCGGTCGACGACCGGCACGAAGCTGCCCGGCTCGGCCTTGCAGCCGGCGCCCGGACGTTTCGGATGCTGCGCGGCCTTGCGCACCTTGGCAGCCTTGGTGCGCTTCGAGAGCGGTGGTGTCGGCTCGGTCTGGTCGGTCACGCTGTCGGCTCCATGGGCGGATGAATCAGGCTTCGGCGGTCAGCATCAGCGCGGTGCCGGCGGGATCGCGCAGCACGTACTGATCGCCCCGCACGATCACCTCGTCATGGCCGCGCAGCGCGGCGTCGAGGCGCGCGCGGGTGTCGAAGCGGATCGAGAAGCCGCGCAGCCGCGCCACGCCTGCGGGTGCTGGCGGCGCATCGATCCCCTGCCAGACGTTCAATGCGATACGGTGGGTGTAGGCGCCGCCGGCGCCGAGATCGGCAAACCCCAGCTGTGGTGCGAATGCGCCGGGCAGGAAGCCAAGCCGCGTGTAGAACGTGCGCGCAGCCTCGATGCGCGGGACGTGCAGATGCAGATGGCCGATCCGCGCGGCGTCGGCGAGCGGCGCCGACAGCGGCGGTCCTTTCGCCTGCGCCAGCTCATGGCGCACGTCGAGCGGGCTCCTGCCACTGCAGGGCCGGCCTTCGGCATCGAACACGGTAAAATCGGTCTCGAACGTGCCGTAGCCGCCGAACCGCTCCGGCGTCTCCAGCGTGAACTCGATGCCGAGCCCGTCAGGATCGTTGAGATAGATCGCCTTGGACATCACGTGATCGACCGGCGAGATCGGCGTGCGGCTGGCGATCAGCCGGCGCAGCATCCGCGAGAATTCCGCCTGGTCGGGCAAATGGATGGCGAGATGATAGAGGCCGGAGAAGCCGTGCAGCGCCGGGCGTTTCGCACCGGGATGCAGCACCACGAGCGTCTCGCCCGCCGTGCCGAGCTCGGCCGCGTCGTTGCGCTTGCGCAGGCGCAGACCTGCGGTCTCGCACCAGAAATCGATCGCGCGCTCGAGATGCGTGACCTCCAGATGCACCGGCCCGAAGGTCGCGATCTCGCCGGATGCGCCGGTTCGCGGCAAGGTCAGATGGTCCATGTGCGATCTCCGATTGGTCCGTCGTTGCGGCCGCGCCCGATGCGGCGGGGCCACGTTAGACGGCCGGCGCGTCCTGATCGCCGGGCGCCCCGTTGAGGCTCGCATTCTCCGGGGTGAATGATCCGGGCCGGACAGCGCCGCTCCGCCCGCGGCCGGCGCCTATCTCTGTCCGGCAGGATCTGCCGCGGCGGGTTTGGCGGCTGCCGACTTGCCCGCAGCCGCCTTCGCCACAGCCGGCGCCTGGCGATCGCGCACCGCCATCAGCTCCTTACGCAGCTTCTCCTGCTGCTCGACCGACAACACCGGACGCTGGTCGTCATGCGGCACGTCGTTGACGGGGAGATAGTTGTAGGTGTTGTGGAACTGCGTGGTGGCGTCGGGCGGCGGCGTGGACGACGTCGCGCAGCCGCAGAGCAGCAATGGTATCAGCAGCGCGGCGCGCGCAGCGGAGCTCACGACAGACCTGCAGCTTCGCCAGATCATCGCGCGGCAGCCGCCATCGTGCGCGCCGGGATCTGCGCGGTGATGCCGTGCTCGTTGGCTTGCAGGCCCGGCAGGCTCTTCACCCAGGGATAGCCGCGGCGGCCCATGTCGTGGCCGCGATCGAACAGCGCGGTCATGTAGCTGCGGTCGAACGGCCCATCGGCCTTGGCCTGGAAATCGGCCGGCACGCTGGCGAGGTTGAAGTCGATGCCGTTGAACTTCGCCACCGAGTAGATGCGGTAGATGTCGCCGATGCCCTGGTTCTTGATCAGGGTGGAGAGCGAGCGCTGCGTCACCGAGAGCACGTCGGCACCGACGCTGTCCCATTGCGGATCGATGCGGGCGTTGCGGATGACGTAGAGATGCGCGCCGCTCACGCTCCGGCGCGGGCCGCGGCCGGAGACGAGGCGCAGCACCGACGGACCGATGAACACCTGCCGCGTCACGCCGCCGTCGACATGCAGCTCGTCGTAGTCCTTGTCGCCGATCCGCACCTTGATGCGAACCGGAGCGAAGGCGCCCGGCACGGTCGCGGACGCCAGCAGCACCTGGCGGAACAGCGCGATCGCCTCGGGCGTATCGGCGGCTGCGATGCGGCCCATGTCCCACAACACCGGGCGCTGCGCATCGAGATTGGTGGTGCCGACCAGCAGCACCCTGCCCTTGCTGCTCTCGCGCGCGACGTCGCGGAGAAACTCGCGATCGACATACTTCTCGATCAGCCGCGACAGCGGCGTGTTGTCGGCCAGCGCCGAGCCCTGCAGCAGGCCGGGAATGTTGACCGTGAAGATGTCCTTGCGCTCATAGGCGGTGAAGATCTCGCGCAGCTTGTCATCATGCTCGCGCCCCAGGAAGACGAACGGCGCGATCAGCGCGCCGGAGCTGACGCCCGTCACCATGTCGAACGACGGCCGGTTGCCGGCCTCGCCCCAGCCGGCCAGCAGCCCGGCGCCGAACGCGCCGTTCTCGGCGCCACCGGAGATCGCGAGGAAATTCAGCGGACGCGAGATCGGGAGTTCGGCCGACGCGCGTGACATCGCGGCCTCGGCAAAGCGCGGCGCCGGCTCGTCACCCCAGTAGCGGACGTTGCGGAAGCCGACCGGGTCGGCGCTGACAGCCGCCGCCTCCGGCAACGCGTTGCGTGGCATGACGGCTGCGCACGCCGCCAGCAGCAGCGACGCGGCGCACGCGAGCAGGACACGCGGGACAAGCACGCGGAAGGAGGCGGCGGACTTCATCGCGACGCTTGCTGCTCCACGCTTGCGATCTCCGGCGACGGCTGCGGCGCGTCCGGCCTGGCTTCCTCGGCGCCCTTGTCGGTCCAGCCCGGCGGCAGGCCCAGACCGGCACCGACGAAGCCCTTCAGGCCGGGGAAACGTCCGTACTGCTCACATGCGGCATATTTGGGAGCGGCGCCGAGCTTGGCCGGCACGCTCGACACCGAAGGCAGCGAGGCCAGCGACTTAACGCCTCCGAACGGCGACTCGCCGGTCGACACCAGCTTCGCGAAGTCGGCGCCGAACTCGGAAGCGAGGTCGTAGGCGTCCCCGTCATTGGCCATTCGGGCGGTCGACACCGAGGAGGCGCCGCGCGCCCACACCATGGCGGCCTTCTGAAAGCCGGCGAAATCGCGCGCCTCGGCCTCGACGGACAGCGTGCCAAGCCCGACCGGCAGCCGCGGCACCGGCACCGGGACGCCCGGCAGCGCGACGCTCTTGGCGATCGACGCCACCTGCGAGGCGGCCGAGGCGGTCGCGTTGGTCGCCGTGGCATGGGTGACGGTTGCCTTGACCGTCAGATCGGCCTCCTCGCGGGGTCCGACGATCTGGAATCGCTCGCTCAGCCGCAGGCACATTTCCCGGCTGATGACGTTGGCCACCAGCTTGCGCTCGCTGTCGTCGAGGGCGATGTCGGGACGCGGCGGAAACGCGGTCGGCTCGATCCGGATCGTCTTGGCCTCGAGCAGCTCCTTCTTGTTGGCCTTGATCTGCGCGCGCGTCACCAGGCCGTTGGCTTCGGCGAGATGATCGTAGTTCTTGAGCGAGCCCGCCCGCTCGAGCGGAGCGGTGGCGCAGCCGGCCGTTGCCAGCGCCAGGGAAACCAGGGTCATCGACTTCAGCGGAGCGAGACGCATCGAAACGGTCAGACCCATTGATAGACAACTCACTCTAATTAAGTCTCACAAGCCTTAGCGCTTGTCCAACGAAACTAGATCAAATTCTCTAGATTAGAGCGGCGAGAAATATTATTTTATATTACAAGCAGTTGGCGGAAACGACGAATGTGGCGAGAGTTGGCCCGGCAGGACACGCGATGAGAAAGGTCGATCCGGTCAAGCACGAGCAGAAGCGCCGGGAGATTCTCCAGGCCGCCCTGTCGTGCTTCGTCAGGAACGGATTTCACGGCGCCAGCACCACCGACATCTGCGCCGCCGCCAAGATCAGCCCAGGCCACCTCTACCATTACTTCCCCAGCAAGGAGGCGATGATCCAGGCGCTGGTCGAGCAGAATCTGAGCCACGCTGCATCGCGCCTCCAGGCAATCCTGGCCTCGCCCGACGTGATCGACGCCCTGGTGCAGGAGCTCGAGAGCACCAGCATTCACCAGCCGCAGGCCCAGGTCCTCAGCGCCGAGGCTTTGGCTGAGGCCTGCCGCAATGCCGACTTTGCAGCCATCGTCCACGCCCATGCGCGCGCGATGCGGGCGCTGCTGGTCGACTTCCTCACCAAGGCACAGGGCCGCGGCGAGGTCGATCCCGGCCTCGATCCGGAGGCGATCGCGAACATCCTGTTCGTGATCGTCGACGGCGCACGCGCGCTGCCGATCCGCAATCCGAACGTCGATATCAAGCAGAGCAGCGAGCATCTGCGGCTCATGCTGACGCGCTTTCTGCGGCCGCCCACGTTGCGGACGCCGCCGAAAAAGAAAGCGGTGGAGCAGGCGCCGGTCTGAGCCTGCGATCGGCGTCCCCCGCGCGATTGACACTCCGCCATGCCCGCGATTGACTGCGCTCATAAGCGGATGACCGCAGCACATATCGGGGAGGACGGCATGACGCGAGCACGACGCGGACGCGCGACAAGGCCTGCCCTGGTCATTCTGCTGTTCGCCGTTGCGGCCGGCAACGTCCTCTTCTCTCGCAGCACCAGCGCCGCAGCAGAGGTGCCCGCGTTCGCCGTCGAGCCGTCCTGGCCGAAGCAGCTCCCCAACAACTGGATCCTCGGCCAGGTCGGCGGCATCACGGTTGATCACCAGGGCCACATCTGGGTCATTCACCGGCCGCGCTCGCTGACCGACGACGAGAAAGGCGCCACGCTCAATCCGCCGCGATCGAAATGCTGCATTCCGGCGCCCCCGGTGCTCGAATTCGATACCGACGGCAATCTCTTGCGCGCCTGGGGCGGCCCGGGCCCGGGCTATGAATGGGTCGGCCGCGAGCATGGCATCGAGGTCGACGAACGCGGCTTCGTCTGGATCGGCGGCAATGCCGACAATGACAACGCCATCCTGAAGTTCACGCTCGATGGCAAGTTCGTCGCTCAGATCGGAACGATGGCGCCGAGCAAGGGCTCCAACGACACCACCCAGCTCGGCAAGCCCGCGGAGACAGCGATCGACAAGGAGGCGAACGAGATCTACGTCGCCGACGGCTACGGCAACCGCCGCGTCATCGTGTTCGATGCCACCACCCTCGCCTACAAGCGGCATTGGGGCGCCTATGGCCATGTCCCTGACGATGCCAAGCAGCCACCGTATGATCCCAAGGCACCGGTCGCCCAGCAGTTCGGCAATCCCGTGCACTGCGTGAAGATCGCCGACGATGGTCTCGTCTATGTCTGCGACCGCATCAACGACCGCATCCAGGTGTTCAGGAAGGACGGGACATTCGTGACCGAATGGTTCTTCGAAAAGAACACGCTCGGCAATGGCGCGGTGTGGGACATCGCGATCTGGCCGGATCCGAAGCAGACCTACCTACTGTCTGCCGATGGCGAGAACAACGAGATCCGCATCATCAGGCGGGATGACGGCAGCGTGGTCGGCAGCTTCGGCCACAATGGCCGCAATGCCGGCCAATTCCATTGGGTGCACGCGATGGCTGTCGACCGGCAGGGCAACGTTTATACCGCCGAGGTCGACACCGGTAAGCGCATCCAGAAATTCCGCCTGACCTCGGACGCCCTGCGTTAACGCTCAAGCGAAACGCACAAACCTTGGGCGCGTCTCGCGCCTTTTGGCGCATTGCCGCAACTCACAAGACCGGCTATCCAGGGAATCCGACGGCAAAGGGCGCCCAAGAAGCCCCGCCGTGACACGACACCAGGGAGGACTTTGATGACGACGTCTCATGCGCGGCGGATGGCTGCGCTGCTTGCCGCCACCACGCTCAGCTTTGCCGGCTCCGCCTTCGCCGACGACAAGGTCGTCAAGATCGGCGTGCTCAACGACATGTCCAGCCTCTACGCCGACATCGGCGGTCCCAACTCGGTCGCAGCCGTCAACATGGCGGTCGAGGATTCCGGCCTGAAGGCCAAGGGCTGGACCATCGAGGTCATCAGCGGCGACCACCAGAACAAGCCCGACGTCGGGGTCAATATCGGCCGGCAGTGGATCGACACGCAGAAGGTCGACGTGATCATGGACACGCCGAACTCGGGCGTGGCGCTGGCCGTCTCCAACCTGGTCAAGGAAAAGAACTCGATCCTGTTGAACTCCGGTGCCGCCACGGCGGACCTGACTGGCAAAGCGTGCAACACAAACACCATCTCCTTCACCTACGACACCTATATGCTCGCGAACGGCACCGGCAAGGCGCTGACCAAGGCCGGCGGCGACACCTGGTTCTTCCTAACCGCCGACTATGCCTTCGGTCACGCGCTGGAGCGCGACACCTCGGCCGTGGTGACCAGCAGCGGCGGCAAGGTGCTGGGCTCGGTGAAGCACCCGCTCAACACCGCCGACTTCTCGTCCTTCCTGCTGCAGGCGCAGTCGTCGAAGGCGAAGGTCATCGGGCTTGCCAATGCCGGCGGCGACACCACCAACTCGATCAAGCAGGCCTCGGAATTCGGCATCGTCCAGGGCGGCCAGAAGCTCGCCGCACTCCTGCTGTTCGTCAACGACGTGCATGCGCTGGGGCTGAAGGTGGCGCAGGGCCTGACCTTCACCGAGTCGTTCTACTGGGATCTGAACGACCAGACCCGCGAATGGTCCAAGCGTTTCCAGAAGCTGTCGCCGAAGGGCACGATGCCGTCGATGACGGTGGCGGGCAACTACGCCGGCACGCTGCATTACCTCAAGACGCTGGAAGCGCTCGGCGGCAATCCGCATGACGGCGCCAAGGTCGTGGCCAAGATGAAGGAGATCCCGACCGACGATCCGCTGTTCGGCAAGGGCCCGCTGCGCGCCGACGGACGCCGCCTGATCCCGGCCTATCTGTTCGAGGTCAAGAAGCCCGAAGAGTCCAAATACCCGTGGGACTACTACAAGCTGATCGCCAAGATCGCGCCTGAGGATGCCGCCAAGCCGCTCGAGGCCAGCGACTGTCCGCTGGTGAAGAAGTAAGCCGATAGCTCCGATGCGGGATGCGGTGGATTAGCATCGCGTCCCGCCAGTGCCGCTGCGCAGACGATGCGACATTCGCTGCGCCGAATCACGTCATCGTCAGCGCAGCAGGCTCGCGAGGCGGCCGATGCCTTCCTCGATCACGGCCTCCTCGGGCAGCGAATAAGACAGGCGGATCGTGTTGGTGCCGCTGCCGTCGTGGAAGAAAGCTGCCCCGGGAACGAACGCCACCTGGGCCTGATTCATGGCCCGGTCGAGCAAGGCGGCACCGGACACGCCGTCCGGCAAGGTGAGCCAGACGAAGAACCCGCCGTCGGGCCGCGTCCACCTCGCTTCTGACGGCATCTGTGCCTCGAGTGCCCTCAGCATCGCATCGCGCTTGAGCCGATAATGCGCGCGCGCCCGTGCAATCAGCCCGGCATGCCCTCCGTCTTTCACGAGCCTGTGCATCACGATCTGATTGATCGCTGACACGTTGAGGTCGCTCGCCTGCTTGATGAGGACGAGACGGCTGATGATGGCGCGCGATGCACAAATCCAGCCGATGCGCAGGCCCGGCGCGACCGTCTTCGAGAACGTTCCGAGATGGATGACGCGGGAAGCATCGAGCGAGCCGCGGCGACGGACGTCCAACGACTGCAGCGACGGCATCTCGTCGCCGTCGAAACGCAAGGCAGAATAGGCGCTGTCCTCCAACACCGGCACGTCCAGCTCGCCGGCGAGATCCAGGACATCGGCGCGCGCCGAACGCGACAGCGTCTCACCGGTCGGATTGGCAAAGTCCGGCACGACATAGACGAATTTCACGCGCGCCCCCGCAGCTTCTTTCGCGGCTTCGTCCGCGTAGGAGGCCGGGGTGCGGTTCGCAGCGCGTGGACCGATCGAATCGTAACGCGGCTCGTAAGCCGAAAAGGCCTGAAGCGCGCCAAGATAGGTGGGAACGGTGACGAGCGCCGTATCCGCGGGCGTGAGCAGCAGCTTGCCGAGAAAATCGAGCGCCTGTTGCGATCCCGCGGTGACGAGGATGTTGTCTGGCGAGGCCGCTATGCCCTGCGCGGTCATGTGCTCGGCGATCCACTGGCGAAGCGGACCGTAGCCCTCGCTGACGGCGTATTGCAGAGCAGCGGAAGCCGCGTTGGGCGATGCCAGCGCATCGGCATAGACCTGCGCCGCCGCTGCTGCAGGAAACAGCGCAGGATCGGGGATGCCGCCGGCGAACGAAATCATGCCTGGCCGCTCCAGCACCTTGAGCAGTTCGCGGATCTCCGATGCCTTCATGCGATCCGCGCGGCGCGCGTAGACGGGCTTCCAGCTCACCAATATTCCTCCCCTGATCCGGCTATTTATGTCAGTATTATTGACCTATTTTGAAGCGTGTGCAATCCCCGTCCCGCGAGAGCGCGAGAGCTGCATCGGTGGGGTCAGCGGACGGGAACCTTCAGGCCGGCGCGCTAGTCTAGCTGTCTTTTGTCGAGGACAGCGTCCGCACCGCAATCAGGAGAGCGACGATCAGCAACGCCGACGCCAGCAGGAACGGCGCGCCGGGCAGATGCGCCGGCGCGGCCGTTCCGATGAAATAGGCAAAGGTCAGCGTGAACAGGAAAGGGCCCGCGAGCTGGGCCACGCTCTGCACGCTCGACGTCGCGCCCTGTAGCTGGCCCTGCTTGTCGGAGGCCACCAGCCGGGTCATCAGCGCCTGGAGCGCCGCGCCCGACACGCCCCATAGCGCCATCACGGGGATGCCGAGCCAGCTCAGCGGTCCGGTCGGCGCCATACCGAAAATGAAAAAGCCGACCATGCCCGCCGACAGGCCGAGCATCAACGCGCCGCGCTCGCCGAACAGGCGCACGATCAGCCCGACCGCCCCGCCCTGCACGATCATCGCGCAGACGCCGACCATCGCCAATGTGAGGCCGACGGTGCGGGTGTCCCAGCCGTAGCGGTAGGTCGCATACAGCACGAAGGTCGACGGCAGCACGACATGGGCGAGCTGGGTGATGAAGTTCACGGTCGACAGCCCCGCCAGGATGCGGTCCGATGCGAGCAACCGCAGCGCGCCGAGCGGGTTCGCCGTTCTCCACCGGAATGGACTGCGCCGTTCCGGCTTCAGCGACTCCGGCAGCACCAGGAAGCCATAGAGCGCGTTGGCGAAGCTGAGCCCCGCGGCCGCCCAGAACGGCAGCCGCGGATCGATGTCACCCAACAGTCCGCCGGTGGCGGGACCGAGCACGAACCCCGCACCGAACGCTGCGCCGATGCGGCCGAAGATCGCGGCCCGCCGATCCGGCGGCGTCAGGTCGGCGATGTAGGCAAAGGCGGTCGAGATGCTGGCCGAGGTGACGCCGGAGATCAGCCGCCCGACGAACAGCCAGGCGAGCGACGGCGCCAGCGCCATCAGCACGTAGTCGGCGGCGAGGCCGAAGTTCGACAGCAGGATCACCGGGCGCCGGCCGAAGCGATCGGACAGGCTGCCGAGCACCGGTGAGAACACGAACTGCATCAGCGCCCAGGCGGTGCCGAACAGGCCGAAGATGCGGGCCGCCTGCGCGGTGTCGTTGCCGACAAAGCTCTCGATCAGCTTCGGCAGGATCGGCATGATCAGCCCGAGCGCGAGCATGTCGAGCAGGATGGTGACGAAGATGAATGCGACCGCGCCGCGGCGCGGGGCCGGCGCATTTTCGGTCGCGACGCTCGGCGGACTTGCTTCCATGGCCGGACCGCTTCCGCTACCGCAACTGATCAGTTCGGCCGCTTGCGCTTGTGCGCGAACGGATTGGCCTTCTCGCGCAGGGTGATGCGCACCGGCGTGCCGGGCAGCTCGAAGGTCTCGCGCATCGAGTTGGTGAGATAGCGCAAGTAGGATTGCGGGATCGCGTCGGCACGCGAGCAGAACAGCACGAAACTCGGCGGCCGCGCCTTGGTTTGGGTGATGTAGTTCAGCTTGAGCCGGCGGCCCGACACCGCCGGCGGCGGATTGTCGGCGATCGCCCCCTCGAACCAGCGGTTCAGCGCCGCGGTCGGCACGCGCCGGTTCCAGACCGCGTAGGCTTCGACGATCGCCTGCATCAGCCGGTCGATGCCCTCGCCCATCAGGCCCGACACCGCCACGATCGGCGCGCCCGCGACCTGCGGCAGCCAGTGGTCGGCATCGCGGCGGAGCATCGAGATCTGGCCGGGGTTGCCGTCCATCAGGTCCCATTTGTTGACGGCGATGACCAGGGCACGCCCCTCGCGCTCGATCAGGTCGGCGATGCGCAGATCCTGCTCCTCGAAGCGGTTCTGCGCATCCATCATCAGCACGACCACCTCGGCGAAGCGCACCGCGCGCAGCGCGTCCGCCACCGACAGCTTCTCCAGCTTCTCCTCGATGCGCGAGCGCCGGCGCAGACCTGCGGTGTCGAAGATGCGGAAGCCGCGGCCCTTCCACTCGATTTCGACCGCGATCGAATCGCGCGTCGTCCCGGCCTCGGGACTCGTGAGCAGCCGCTCCTCGCCGAGCAGATGGTTGATCAGGGTCGACTTGCCGGCATTGGGACGGCCGACGATCGCGACCCGGATCGGCCTGTTGGCGCGCTCCTCGTCGGTCTCCTCGCGCTCGTCGTCCTCGTCGTCGGTGGGCGGCACGAGCTTGCTGACGGCGTCGTAGAGCTCGCCCATGCCCTCGCCGTGCTCGGCCGAGATCTGGATGGGATCACCGAGGCCCAGCGCATACGACTCCATGGCGCCGAGCTCGCCATGCTTGCCCTCGCTCTTGTTGGCGAGCAGCAGCACCGGCTTGTCGGCGCGGCGGGCGAAATCGGCGAAGGCGCGGTCGGCGGGCGTCAGGCCGATGCGGGCATCGATGACGAAGAACAGCGCGTCGGCGAGCGCGGTCGCGGTTTCCGTCTGCTCCTGCATGCGCGCGGTCAGCGAGCCCTTGGGGCCCTCGTCGAGGCCGGCGGTGTCGATGATCGTGAAGTTGAGATCGAACAGCTTCGCCTCGCCCTCGCGGCGGTCGCGCGTGACGCCCGGCATGTCGTCGACGAGCGCCAGCTTCTGCCCGACCAGACGGTTGAACAGGGTCGACTTACCGACGTTGGGCCGGCCGATGATGGCGATGGTGAAGGGCATGATGATCCGTGCGCGTGAGCGCGCAGCTTTAGCGCATTCGGCCACAAAACCGAACGGGCGATCCGCCGATTCGTAGGTGAGATTAACGGCTGAACGAGCCGCTCGGCATCGGCGCCGGGAAGCCGCCGCCGCTGGACCGCGGGGCTGCCGGCGGCTGCGCCGCGGCCGGGTCATCCGCGGGCGGTGCGGTCGTGCGGCGGCGCACGATCTTCTTGGGCTTCGGTGCCGGCGGAACGGCGGCAGCGCCCTCCTCGACCGCGGCAGCCTCGCCATCCTGCGGATCGGCCGTCGTCGGGTTGTTCACGGCCGCCTGCCGCCGGCCCTTTTTACCCTTGGGCTCCTCCACCGGAGGCGCCGGCGGCGTAGCCGCCTGAGCGCCTGGGTCGGTCATCGGCTGCTGCTGCGCGCCCTTGTAGAGCTCTTTTGGCACGCCCTGCTCGAGACCCGGCACGCCCTCCGGGAACACCGGCTTGCGGTCACCCGGCAGCTTCTTCTTGGTGTCCAGGAAGTCGAGCATGTCCGAGGGGTCGAAACTTCCCCCGCTCGCGCAGCCGCCCAGCACGCCGGAAAGCGCAACGAGGACCGTGAGGGCAATGACACGTTGGGGGCGGCGCATGATCGTCGTTCCAATCAACTCGGTTCGCCGTCGCGAGGTTCGCGATCAGCTCTTGGCGACTGCAGGCAATAGCGCCTGCAGCGCCTCGGCGCGCGAGCGCAGGCCCGGCGGGGTCTCACCATCCAGCGCAATCATGTCGAGCCATTGACGGGCCGCCGCGGCATCATTGGCCTTCCATGCCGACAGCGCCAGCAATTCGCGGGCGGCGTGGCGGAACGGCGCGCCAGGCGCCGTTTCGCCTTCGAGGCGCTGCTTGAGGTCGGCGTAAGGCGCCGTATCGGCCAGCAGGCCTGCCGCGCGCAGCCGCGCCATCGACTGCGGCTCGGCCCCGATGCTGCGGTCGGCAGCAAGCTCGTCGTAGATCTTCACGGCAGCCGCCTTGTCGCGCATGGCGGCCTCGGCAGCTTGGTGGAAGCGGGCCAGCATGCGGTATCCCGATGGGGCCCTGGCCGCGACATCGGCAAAGGCCTTCTCCGCATCGGCATGCTTGTTCTGCTCGGAGAGTTCGAGGGCCTTGTTGAAGGCTGAGCCCGCCTCGGCGGCCTTCTGGCCCTCGAGATACTGGTAGCCGCGCCAGCCGCCGACGCCGGCGATGATCAGCACGGCAAGGGCGATGATAAAGATCGAGTAGCGGTCCCACAGCTTCTTGAGCTGTTCCCGACGGACCTCCTCGTCTACTTCATCAATAAATTCAGACACCTAAGGACATCCCGTCAGGTTCGCTGCGAGCGCGCGCGCATGCGTTTGAAGTGCCGCGCGAGCGGCCCGTTGCCCGCGCGCCGGCGCCGATACCGCATCGGCATGGCGGTGGCAAGGCGAGTCCAGCCGAATCAAGGCGTTACTCCCCGGTTCTGCCACAGGGTCCGAACGCGGCTATCACGCCGTCAAGGCTTCGCGCAACTGCCGTTTCATCACCTTGCCGTTGGCGTTGCGCGGCAGGGGGTCCGCGGTCACGGTCAGGGTTTCCGGAACCTTGTAATCCGAGACCCGCTCGGCGCACCAGCTGCGCAGCGCTTCGGCGCTCATCGGCTCGCGGGTCACGACCACCGCGTGCACGCGCTCGCCGAGCACCGGACATGGCCGGGCGACGATCGCGCTCTCGACCACCGCCGGGTGGCTCGCCAGCACCGATTCGACCTCGGCCGAGTAGATCTTCAGCCCGCCACGGTTGATCATGTCCTTCTGCCGGTCGAACACCCGGACGAAATTGTCGGCGTCGACGGAGCCGAGGTCGCCGGAATGCCAATAGCCGGCGGTGAAGCTCTCGCCGGTGGCCTTGGGATTGTTCCAGTAGCCCTTGATGACCTGGCCGCCGCCGATCCAGATCTCGCCGATCTCACCGCGCGGCAGCTCCCGCCCCTGCCCGTCCATCACCAGGATGCTGGCGCCCGGACACGGCAGCCCGACGCTGTCGATATGGCGCGCGGTCAGATCCGAGGGCATCAACGTCGCCGGCGAGGTGGTCTCAGTCGAGCCATAGGCGTTGACCAGCCGGAGGCCAGGGATCTTGGCGGCCAGCCGCTCGATGGTGGCGACCGGCATCGGCGCGCCGCCGAAGCCGCCGATCCGCCAGCATGAGAGATCATGACTGTCGAAGTCGCGCTGCAACAGGCAGAGATTGTACATCGCGGGGACCATGACCGTGTAGGTCACGCGCTCGCGCGCGGCGAGCTTCAGATATTCGCCGGCCTTGAACTCCGGCATGATGATCAAGGTGCCGGCGCAGCGCGCCATGCTGGTGATGTTGGCGACGACGCCGGTGACATGGCCGAGCGGCACGGCGGCGATCGAGCGGTCGGCCCGCGTCAGCCCCAGGCAGGTCTCGTAGACCATCGAGGAGTGGATGATGTTGCAATGGGCGAGCATCGCGCCTTTCGGCCGGCCGGTGGTTCCGGAGGTGTAGAGGATCATCGCGGTGTCCTCTTCGGCCACCTCGACGTGATTTTCGTGCGCGGCATGATCGGCCAGCGCTGCAAAATCCGACCGCGCCGGACGATCGTCGACGGCAATGCGCCCCGCCAGCTCCGGCGTTTCCGCAGCGGCCGGCAACCGGTCCGCCAACGCAGCCTCGTGCAGCAGCAGCCGGGCGCCGCAATCCTTCAGCACATAGGCGATTTCCGGCGTCTGCTGCCGCGTCGACAGCAGCACCGTGATCAGCCCGAGCTTGGCTGCGGCAAACAGCGTGAGCACGAATTCGATGCGGTTGCCGAGCAGCAGCGCCAGCCGGTCGCCCTTGCGCAAGCCCCTCGCCTGCAGCCCGCCGGCGATCCGCGCGGCGGTCGCGGCGACCTCGCGCCACGACAGCCGCACGGCCCCGCAGACCAGCGCCTCGCCGTCGCCGTTGCGCTCCACCGCTTCTTCGACCATGGCCCAGATGTTCGCGGGCCGCTCCGTGAACAACGGAACCACGCGATCGCCGAAACGGGCTTCGCGCCGCATCGGCGGCGTTACATAGGTCGACCAGTCCATGGAGTTTCCCCGAGCTTGGCTTCTTGTCGTTGTTCGCCGCGATGCGGACCAGCCTGAAACATAACCAAGGGATGACGCGCTTGGCTATCTCCACCAGCGCCGGAGATTCATCCCGTGACGCCGCACGCACCACGGCGCCAACGGGCCGACCAAGCGAGAGCCGCCCGTCAGGTCTTTGACTTCATTCCGTAGACATGTTCCGCCGCCGGAAACGCACGGGTACGCACGTCGGCCGCGTAGCGTTCGATCGCCTCGTCGATCGCCGGACCCAGATTGCCGTAGCGGCGGACGAATTTCGGCGCCCGCGGCGACAGGCCGAGCATGTCCTCCAAAACCAGCACCTGACCGTCGCAGGCGGCGCTGGCGCCGATGCCGATGGTGGGGATCGCGATCTGCTGCGTGATCTTGCGCGCCAGCGGCTCGGCCACGGCCTCGATCACCACCGAGAACGCGCCGGCCTGTGCGATCGCCGCAGCGTCGTTCTCGATCGCGGCCCAATCCGCCTCGTCGCGGCCCTGCGCCCGGAACGAGCCGAGCGTGTTGATCGATTGCGGCGTCAGGCCGACATGGCCCATCACCGGGATGCCGCGCTCGCTGAGGAAGGCCACCGTCTCGGCCATCCGCGCCCCGCCCTCGAGCTTGACCGCGCCGCATTGCGTCTCCTTGAGGATCCGCACCGCCGCATGAAACGCCTGCTCCTTCGTGGCCTCGTAGCAGCCGAACGGCATGTCGACCACCACCAGCGCCTGGCGCGAGCCGCGCATCACGGCGCAGCCCTGCAGGATCATCATCTCCAGGGTCACCGGCACGGTGGTCTCGAAACCGTGCATCACATTCCCGAGGGAATCGCCGACCAGGATCACATCGCAATGGCGATCCACCAGCGCCGCGGTATGGGCGTGGTAGGACGTCAGCATCACGATCGGCTCGCCGCCCTTGCGGGCGCGGATCTCGGGAGCCGTCTTGCGGCGGACGGTCGATTGCACCGACATCGCTACCCCCCGATGACGGGAATGCCGAGCACGACAGGATGGAACGCGAAGGCCAGCGCGAGATAGACGACGATGCCGACCACCACCGCGATCACGTCATTGCCAACGCCGCCGACCGGGATCGGCGGGCCGCCGGCGTCGGCGCGGCGCTTCAGCGAGATGCGGTCGAACACCGCCCATGCCAGGATCGAGCCGAACAGGATGATGCCGCCGAGATCGCCATTGGCGAGCAGATGCCCGAACGCCCACAGCTTCACGCCGGCCAGCATAGGATGCTTCAGCACGGTGTAGATGCGGCCGCGGATGTAGGCGGCGACGATCATGATCACCGCCGGCAGCATCAAGGCGAGATTGATGTGCTTGAGCGCCTTCGGCGGCGTCCAGACCTGGATCCAGCCGCCGTCGTGGCGGTACGCGGCAAAACCCCAGACGATCAGGGCGAGGCCGGCAAGGGCCACGACAGTATAGACGAGCTTATACGTGCCCTCGCCCAGCCGCGCGATGACCTTCGCGCGCGCCTCGCGCCGGGTCGTGAACACATGGGCGCCGAGAAACAGCACCAGCCCCACCACCATCACCAGAAGTCCCACGGCGTCCCCCTTCGCTTGCACGCGACCTGTGCGTGGGCATCGGTATCATTTCCGGGGGCCGCCTCGCAACGTGGCGCATTTCAACGTCAGGCACTCCCGCCCGCTCGCCGTCGTTCCGGGGCGGCTCGAAAAGCCGAAGTGGCATGACGGGCTATGCGGTCGGGAGGTGGAGCACAGCGGACGACGCCATCACCGTTCCGACGTGTTCTTCAGATCGCGATTCTCGACATAGCGGATCGCGATCGGCCGGCCGGCGAGCGCACCGCCGAGCCCCTTTGTGAACTTCAGCGGCAGGCAGCCGTCGAGCGAGGAATTGATCGTCTTCAGATAGGTCGCGCGCGTGTCGGCCGGGGCGCCTGATGTCGCGAAGGTCACGCGTGGCGGCGCGATCATCTCGCCGGTCCGCTTGAAGCTGAAGCGCACCGTCATCTGCATCCCGGCGCGGGCGCTGTCCTCCGGCGGCGGCGTCCAGCACGCGCGCAGCGCTGCGAACAGATCGCCGATCGTGTCGAGATCGTGATCCGGCTTCTGATATTTGGCTTCCTGATCCTTGGCGGGCCGGCTCTCGATCGTGAGTTGCAGGTTCTGGCCATAGGGATAGTTCATCTCGGGAATACACGGCCACGGCCCGAAGACGCTGCAGAACGACGGCGTGCACGGCTGCTCGTCGAGCACGCTGCACGGCGTGTGCGCGAACGGCACCGGATTGATCTGCTGGCGGCGCGCGTCGGCGGCGACCGGAGCGGCCACCATCAGCAGGAGGAGCACGACGACACGGAGCATGGGACTCTCGGGCTGGGATGGACTCCAAGCTGGATCCGATCGCAGAATTCGCAAGCTCAATCCCGTTCACGTCTGCGCGTTCGGCGCCGCGAACGGCTCTCGACCGTAACAGCGGAACTCGGCTAGAACACGGCAGGATGCGACAGCAGACGGACGCGACGATGAGCCGCCACAGCGAGACCGTGATCAACGTCATCAACCCGAACATGACGGCGACGATGACCGAATTGATCGCCAAGGCGGCCCAGGCCAGCGCAAGCCCGTCGACGCGGATCGTCGGCCGCACCGCGCGGTTCGGCGCCGCCTCGATCGAGGGCCATTACGACGAGGCGATTGCCGCGGTCGGCATGCTCAAGGAGGTCGAGGCCGGAGACGCAGAAGGCTGCCACGCCCATGTGATCGCCTGCTTCGGTGATCCCGGCCTGCTCGCCGCGCGCGAATTGTCGGCTGTGCCGGTGCTCGGCATCGCGGAAGCTGCGATGCATGCGGCGAGCTTCGTCGCCACCCATTTCAGCATCGTCACGACGCTGTCGCGCACCAAGGTGATCGCCGAGCACCTCGTGCGCAATTACGGCATGGAGCAGCATTGCCGCAGGGTGCGCGCCGTCGACGTTGCCGTGCTCGACCTCGACAAGCCCGAGGCCAATGTCCGCGGCACGCTGCTCGGCGAATGCCGGGCGGCGCTGCGCGAGGACGGTATCGGCGCCATCGTGCTCGGCTGCGCCGGCATGGCCGATCTCGCGCACGACCTCTCCACCGAGCTCGGAATTCCCGTGATCGACGGCGTCGCCGCAGCGGTGCGCTTCGCCGAGGCGCTGATCGGACTGGGGCTGAAGACGTCGAAGCACGGCGATCTCGCCTTTCCGCTGCCGAAGGCGCGGACGACGCTCTGACTTCAACTTGTAGCCCGGATGAGCGCAGCCTGCCCACCTGGGGAGTTCCGCAACGACCATCGACGCGCCACATTGGGATCAACCCATGGAGCCGTCGATGCCCGAGCTGTCCGCCCTCTCCTCACTGTCCTCCGCGCTGGCCGCCGCTGTTGCCGCCGCAGCGCCATCACTGGTCTCGGTCCATTCGCACCGCACGCGCGCCTCCGGCTTCGTCTGGAAGCCGGGCCTCGTCGTCACGGCGGACGAGACCCTCGCCGAGGAGGGCGAGATCGTGCTCGCCTTCGCCGACGGCACGACCCGCCCCGTCACGATCGCCGGGCGTGATCACACCACCGACATCGCCCTGCTCCGCGTCCAAGGCAAGGATGTCGCGGCCGCCTCGCTTGCCGGCGGCGTGCCGCCGCTCGGTGCTCTGGCCATCCTCGTCGCCGCCGATCAGGGCAAGCCGGCCGCGGCGTTGGCGATGGTCTCGCAATCGGCGGGCGCCTGGCGCAGCCTGCGCGGCGGCGACATCGATGCGCGCATCGAGCTCGACACCAGGCTGCGGCACAGCGCCGAAGGCGGTCTCGTGCTCGACGCTGCGGGCCACGCGATCGGAATGGCCGTGCGCGGCCCGCGCCGGACGCTCGTGATACCCGCGGCCACGATCGAACGGGTCGCCAGCAAGCTCGAGACGCATGGTCGCATCGCTCGCGGCTATCTCGGTGCCGGCCTGCAGCCGGTCCGGCTCGACGATGGACTCGGTGCGATGATCATGAGCCTCGACAAGAGCGGCCCGGCCGCGGCCGCCGGCCTGCGCCAGGGTGACGTCATCACCGCTCTCAACAAGGAGCCGTTCAGGGGCATGCGCGCGATGATGCGCGAACTCGGTCCGGACAGCGTCGGCGCCGTCGTCGAGGTCGCAGCGCTGCGTGCCGGCGAGCCGGTGCAGTTCGCCCTGACCATCGGCGAGAGGCCGGCGTGAGCGAGAAGGCGCGCGCGCCGATCAGGATCGCGATCGCGGTCGACGATGCCGAGCTGGCCGACCGGCTGGCGGCGCTGCTCGGCGATGTCACGGGCCTGACGCTGGTCGCGCCCGGCGAGAGCGCCGACGTCGCCGTCGCGCCGTTGCATGGCAGTGATGAGGCGCGCAGCGGCGACGACAGGATCGACGGCCAGGCGATCGATGATTTTCAGCTCACCGCGCGCGAGCGCGACGTCCTGGCGCTGATGGCCGAGGGCTGCTCCAACAAGGAGATCGCGCGCAGCCTCGGCATCTCCGTACATACGGCGAAGTTCCACGTCGGCTCGCTGCTCGACAAGCTCGATGCAACGGGCCGAACCGATGCGGTGGCGCATGCGGCGCGACGGGGAATCATCGAGCTGTGAGACCGCAGGCCGGCGCGGCGCGCTTCACGACCTCGCGGCGAGCTACTTCCGCAAGCCGCCCATCACGCGGGGCAGCAGCGATGCGGCCAGCATGCGATAGCCCTCCGGGGTCAGATGCACACCGTCGACCTGATGCGGCAGGCCACGGAACATGCCGTTCTCGACCATCACGACCTTGATGCGGCGCTGCGCGGCCTTGGCCATGATGGCGCTGATGCTGCTGGCGCGCTGGTCGCCGACCCCTTTGCGGGCGTCGTTGCCGCCGGGCTGCAGCACCAGCACGCGGGTTGATCCATCGACCGCGCTGTCGAAGCGGGACAGCATCCCGGCTGTGGTATCACCGTTGATGCCGGCGTTGGCGACGCTGACCCGAACGCCCTTGCCGTGGAGCATGGCCTCGAGCTGGGCCGGAAAATCCTCGCCGCGATTGACGCCCTTGCCATAGGTGTTGCTGGCGCCCAGCGCGACCACCTCGGCGGCGTCTGCCGCTCCGATCGCCGCGAACGCCAAGCCACACGCAGCTAACAGTGCCACCATCTGGCGCCAGACAAGGCGGCCCAAAGATCCCGTTGGCATTTTCTTTTCCCCCGCTTGGTGTGAGAGGAAGCGTAGCTCACCAGTCGTCTGGCGAAAAGCGCGCGGCGCTACGGGTCTCATCACGCAGCATGCGCCAAGTCGACTGTGGAAGAGTCCTGTTTCTCTCTACGCGTCATTCCGGGGCGTCCGCAGGGCGAGCCCGGAATCCATTGAGCGACAGTACAAGAGGCAAAATGGATTCCGGGCTCATCGCTTCGCGATGCCCCGGAATGACCGGAGAGCAGCAGCGTCAGGCCTTCTTCTTCACGTCCTTGACGTTGGAGAACACGATGCCTTCGGCGCGTTCCTTGGTGTAGCCGAGATAGAACTCGTTCTTGGCCAGGAACACCGGATCGCCGTCGACGTCGTCGGCGACGCCGGAATTGTTGGCGGCGATGAACGCCTCGAGCTTCTTCTTGTCGTCGCACGAGATCCAGCGCGCCAGCGAGAACTCGGAGATCTCGAATTCGACCGGCAGCGAGTACTCGGCATCGAGCCGCGCCTTGAGCACGTCGAGCTGCAGCGGTCCCACCACGCCGACCAGCGCCGGCGCACCGTCACGCGGGCGGAACACCTGCACGACGCCCTCCTCCGACATCTGCTGCAAGGCTTCCTTCAGCTTCTTGGCCTTCATCGCATCGGTGAGGCGGACGCGGCGGACGATTTCCGGGGCAAAGCTCGGCACGCCGACGAAGGTGAGATCCTCGCCCTCGGTCAGGGTGTCGCCGATACGAAGCGAGCCGTGGTTGGGAATGCCGACGACGTCACCCGCAAAGGCTTCGTCCGCGACCGAGCGGTCCTGGGCGAAGAAGAATTGCGGGCTCGACAGCGGCATGGTCTTGCCGGTGCGTACCAGCTTCGCCTTCATGCCGCGGTTGAGCTTGCCCGAGCACAGCCGCGCGAACGCGATGCGGTCGCGGTGGTTGGGGTCCATATTCGCCTGGATCTTGAACACGAAGGCGCTCATGCGCGGCTCGGCGGCGTCGACCTTGCGCAGGTTCGACTCCTGCGCGCGCGGCGACGGCGCGTAGCGGCCGAGGCCTTCGAGCAGATCGCCGACGCCGAAATTGCGCAGCGCGCTACCGAAATACACCGGCGTCAGGTGGCCCTCGCGAAATGCCTCGAGGTCGAACGGCTTGCAGGCCTCCTTGACCAGCTCCAGCTCGTCGGTGATCTGGCTCATGTCGAGATTGGCGTTGATCTTGCCGAGCTCGGCGATGTCGATCTGCTGCGCCGCGCCGGTCTTGGCGCCGCCGCCTTCGAGCAGGCGCACGCCGCCGTCGCGGATGTCATAGGTGCCGATGAAGTCGCGGCCGCGCCCCACGGGCCAGGTCATCGGCGTGGTGTCGAGCGCCAGCGTCTTCTCGATCTCGTCCAGGAGATCGAAGGTGTCGCGGCTCTCGCGGTCCATCTTGTTGATGAAGGTGATGATCGGGATGTCGCGGAGGCGGCAGACCTCGAACAGCTTGCGCGTGCGCGCCTCAATGCCCTTGGCGGCGTCGATCACCATGACGGCCGAGTCGACCGCGGTCAGCGTGCGATAGGTGTCTTCGGAAAAGTCCTCGTGGCCCGGCGTGTCCAGCAGGTTGAACACCAGCCCTTCGAACTCGAAGGTCATCACCGAGGTGACGACCGAGATGCCGCGCTCGCGCTCGATCTTCATCCAGTCCGAGCGGGTGTTGCGGCGCTCGCCCTTGGCCTTGACCTGACCGGCGAGGTTGATGGCGCCGCCGAACAGCAGCAGCTTCTCGGTCAGCGTCGTCTTGCCGGCGTCCGGGTGCGAGATGATGGCGAAGGTGCGCCGGCGCGCGACCTCGTCGGAGAGCGCGGAGCGGGACGGCTGTTCGGTCGTCAAACTTGTATCGGACATGAGGCGGCGGACGTCGTTTCGGGGCCAGAGAGCGGGCGATTTGATGGGAAAGGCGCGGGATCACGGCCGCCGCGCGCCCTCCATATAGGCGTTTTGCACCGCAACTCCAACCGGCGAGTTGCCCCCTCGCCCGCCCCGGATCAGTGCCGGAGCACCGACACCAGCCAGAACGTCAGCGCCGAGACGATGGCAGAGGCCGGAATCGTGAAGATCCAGGCGTAGACGATCGATCCGGCCACGTTCCAGCGCACCGCCGAGGCGCGGCGGGCGGCGCCGACGCCGACGATCGCGCCGGTGATGGTGTGGGTGGTCGACACCGGCACGCCGAGGAACGTCGCCAGGAACAGCGTGATGGCGCCGCCGGTCTCGGCGCAGAAGCCCTGCATCGGGTTGAGCTTGGTGATGCGCAGGCCCATGGTGCGGACGATGCGCCAGCCGCCCATCAGGGTGCCAAGCGCCATCGCGGCCTGGCACGACAGCACGACCCAGAACGGCACCGTGAACTGCTCGCCGAGACGGCCCTGCGAGTACAACAGCACGGCGATGATGCCCATCGTCTTCTGCGCGTCGTTGCCGCCATGGCCGAGCGAATAGAGCGAGGCCGAGGCGAATTGCAGGATGCGGAAGGCGCGGTCGACCGCGAACGGCGTCGAGCGTACCGAGGCCCAGGACACGATCGCGACCAGGATCATCGCCAGCACCAGCCCGACCAGCGGCGACAGCACGATCGCGAGCACGGTCTTGGACAGGCCGCTCCACACGGTGGCCGAGATGCCGGCCTTGGCGACCCCTGCCCCGACCAGCCCGCCGATCAGCGCATGCGAGCTCGACGACGGAATGCCGGCGGCCCAGGTGACCAGGTTCCAGACGATGGCGCCGACCAGGGCAGCGAAGATCACCTGCGCGTCGACGATGGCGGGATCGATGATGCCGGTGCCGATGGTCTGGGCGACGTGGAGGCCGAACACGCCAAACGCCACGAAATTGAAGAATGCGGCCCAGAACACCGCATATTGCGGCCGCAGCACGCGGGTCGAAACGATGGTCGCGATCGAGTTGGCGGCGTCGTGCAGGCCGTTGAGGAAATCGAAGGCGAGTGCGACGGCGATGAGGCCGACCAGGATCGGAAGGCCGAGTTGAGCGTCCACGGCGCGGCCCTACCCTAGACCTGTTCGATCATGATCGAATTGATCTCGTTGGCGACGTCGTCGAAGCGGTCGGCGACCTTCTCCAGATGGTCATAGATCTCGGCGCCGACGATGAAATCCATCGTGTTGGCGTTGCGGTGCTTGAGGAACAGCTCCTTCAGCCCGATGTCGTGGAGATCGTCGACCCGTCCCTCGAGCTTGGTCATCTCCTCGGTGATCGCGGTGATCATCGGCACGTTCTGACCGATCGCCTGCAACAGCGGCAACGCCTTTCCGATCAGGTTGGCGCAGTCGACCAGCAAGGTGCCCATCTCGCGCATGGTCGGCTCGAACTCCTTGACCTCGAACAGCACCACGGCCTTGGCGGTCTGCTGCATCTGGTCGATGGCGTCGTCCATCGAGGTGATCAGGTTCTTGATGTCGCCGCGGTCGAATGGGGTGATGAAAGTGCGGCGGACAGCGGTCAGCACTTCGCGGGTGATGTTGTCGGCCTCGTTCTCGAGCTGGCTGACGCGCTGGCAATGCCTGAGGATGTCGTCGCCGCCCTGCAGCATGTCCTGCAGCGCATGGGCGCCTTGAATCACCACCTTGTTGTGGCGGGCGAACAAATCGAAAAACCGCTCCTCCCGCGGGAGGACGGCGCGAAACCAGTGCAGCATGGGACGAGATCCATCCATTCCGAAACGGGCCAGGGCCGGCCAGTCACAGAACTGTCATACTCCGGATCGCGCACCAGCAGAAGCGGTGGCCGGATCATCCACCGCTTTCTGCCCTTTCAACGATCTCTTTTCAGATCAATGACTTAGAGGGATCGCTTGAACAGATGGGCGATTTCCCCGACGACGCCGCGGCGGAAGGTGAGCACGCAGGCGACGAAGATCACGCCCTGGATCACCGTCACCCACTGGCCGAAGCCGGACAGATATTGCTGCATGCCGACGATCACGAACGCGCCCACGACGGGGCCGAACACGGTGCCGAGCCCACCGACCAGGGTCATGAGCACGATCTGGCCGGACATCCCGACCTCGACGTCGGTCAGCGAGGCATTCTGGGCGACGAACACCTTCAGCGCACCGGCGAGGCCCGCCAGCGTCCCCGACAGGATGAAGGCGAGCAGCTTGTAATGGTCGGTCTTGTAGCCCAGCGAGATCGCGCGCTGCTCGTTCTCACGGATCGATTTCAGCACCTCGCCGAACGGCGAGTTGATGGTGCGGAAGATCAGCAGGAAGCCGGCGAGGAAGCCGACCAGCACGACGTAATAGAGCACCGTCGGCTTGGACAGGTCGAGGATGCCGAACATCCGGCCCTGCGGAATGCCCTGGATGCCGTCCTCGCCATGGGTGAACGGCGCCTGCAGATAGATGAAGTACAGGAGCTGCGACAGCGCCAGGGTGATCATCGCGAAATAGATGCCCTGGCGTCGGATCGAGATGTAGCCGGTGATCACCGACAGGACGAACGATCCGGCGACGCCCGTCAGGATGCCGAGTTCGGGCGGCAGCCCCCACACCTTCAGCGCGTGGGCACTGCAATAGCCGGCCGTTCCCAGGAACATCGCATGGCCGAACGACAGCAGGCCGCCATAGCCGATCAGGAGGTTGAAGGCGCAGGCCAGCAGCGCGAAGCACAGCGCCTGCATGACGAAGAACGGGTACAGCCCGGTCCACGGCACGATCGCCAGCAGCGCTGTCATGATGACGAACACGATCATCTCGTCGCGCATGGCGCGCGGGGTGATCGGAAGGGTTGCGTCGGTGATGGATGTCATGTCAGGCCGCCCGTCCGGTCAGACCCGTCGGCTTCACCAGGAGCACCAGGACCATCAGAACGAAGACCACGGTGTTGGAAGCCTCGG